>Ga0233446_1003040_pt1 | contig 10067 bp, 7 predicted proteins | sample SI_124_October20_4_FD_182780 | JGI IMG/M metagenome (GOLD analysis project Ga0233446, IMG submission 182780) | Seawater microbial communities from Saanich Inlet, British Columbia, Canada - SI_124_October2016_120_MG | ecosystem: Environmental > Aquatic > Marine > Inlet | place: Canada: British... | reverse complement strand
GATCAGGCCCAAAATCTGGCCCTTCTTCATGTCGAACGAGACGCCGTTCAAGGCGATGATGCCGCCGAACACGACGCTGACGTCGCGAACGGTGAGCAAGGGGGCATGCCCCTGCGCTTGTGCCTGCATCATACGCTGATGTCCGGGCAGGACCGGGACGCGCCCGAACCCTGCATGAAACCGCAACAACGGCGGTTATCTGTTCCCCTCGGCGATACCTGCAATTCTTCCTCCCGGTGGTTTCATTTTCTTGATGCCGGCAGTTTCTTGTTTTTGTGATCCGCGCACGGCGTCATCGGCAGCATGGTCTTAGTGCTCTTAACCATCGCAAAGCGGCGAAGTCCATAAAAGTTCTTTTATAGAACTGTTAGTTGATTTTGTTCAAGCGCGTCCTCGGCGCCGCATGGAGAGGATGTCTCTGGATGCAAACCGCAGGGCTACCTGATCTCCTCCACGATACGAGTGACTTTTCCCCCACTTGTTTTGACTTTTTTGGCGACTGTCTCCCTACCTAGCGTGCCGCGCCCGATAGAGCCGGTCATCGCGACTTCGATATTTCTCACCATCGCCACCAAGCGAGGGCCGATATCGTTCTTTAAAAGAACCTCACTGAACTTGAAGGCCGGAGCGCCGCAGTTGAAGGCATACGGGCCGGTTCCATCATTCAGTTTCAGCGCAACGCCGACGGCGTGAATGTCGCTGTGCCATTCGCCTGCGGACATTGCGAAGCCGTGCTTCGCGACGCATTCACCGGCGCGCTCGATGCCGTCGCGCACCTTCGGCCAGTTGGGGCCGGTGTGTTCCTTGATCTCGCGCAGAAGCGCCGCGCGCTCTTCGTCCGGCAGTGCCCACAGATAGGCGCGGCCCATGGCCGATGTCGCGATCGGCACGCGCGATCCGACATCGAGCAGCACGCCGACGGTCAGTTCGCTGCGGCTCTGTCCGAAATAGATCATGCTGAGCCGGTCGCGCGCGCCGATGGCGACGGCACCGCCGGTTTCGCGCATCAGTTGATCGCGATAGGGATCCGACAGATGACGCACGCCCATGTTTGCGAGCGCTGAATATCCAAGCGCCATCGCGGCAGGCGCGAGTTGATATTTCTCAAATCGCGGAACCGGCGTCAGATAACCGAGCTTTGTCAACGTGTAGGTCAGCCGCGAGATCGTTGGCTTCGGCAAATTCGTGCGCGCGGCGATTTCCTGATTGCCGAGCAGTCCGTCGCTGGGACGAAACGCCCGCAATACATCGAGCCCCCGCGAAAGCGCGATAACAAAACTGCGATCAGTCGCAGGTTTCTTTGGTGGCCGCTTCATTCGTGAGAAACCGCATATGTGGTCTTCGTTGACAAAGGACGTGCTTCAAAATATCCCTCCGTGTCAAGATGTGGAATTTAATTCCGCAGTGCGAAATATGCAAAAACAAGCGCTACCAAGGAGAGTTGTGTGAGCGAAGTGGTCAAGGTGGAACGTCATGACGCGGTTGCAATCGTCACGGTCAACAGCCCCCCGGTGAATGCGCTCAGCGCAGCAGTTCGCAAGGGTATTGCAGACGGCGTGAAGAGCGCGCAGGCCGATGACTCGGTCAAAGCCATCGTCATCGCGTGCGCCGGACGCACCTTCATCGCAGGCGCGGACATCACCGAATTCGGCAAGCCGCCACAGTCGCCCAGCCTTCATGAAGTGATCGAGGTTATCGAGAATTCCTCTAAACCGGTGGTCGCCGCCATTCACGGCACCGCGCTCGGCGGTGGCCTTGAACTCGCGCTCGGCTGCCATTTCCGCGTTGCCACCAAGGACGCCAAGCTCGGTCTTCCCGAAGTGAAGCTCGGTCTGTTGCCGGGCGCAGGCGGCACGCAGCGCTTGCCGCGCGCGGTCGGTCCTGAAATGGCAGTGACGATGATCGTTGGTGGCAATCCGATCAGCGCGGCTGACGCGCTCAAGAACGGATTGATCGAAGAGATCATCGATGGCGAGCCCGCTGTCGGCGGCGAAGCCTTCGCGCGCAAGGCGCTCGCCGAGAAGCGTCCGCTGCGCAAGCTGCGCGACGACGATTCCAAGCTCGCTGCCGCCAAGGCGGACAAGTCGATCTTCACCAATGCCGCCGCTGCGGCAAATAAGCGCAACCGGGGTCTGGAAGCGCCGCTCGCCGCCGCAGAGGCTGTCAGCCATTCGCTCGACCAGCCGTTCGATCAGGCGCTCAAGTCCGAGCGCGAGCTGTTCCTGAAGCTCATGAACGGCGATCAGTCGAAAGCGCAGCGTTATGCCTTCTTCTCCGAGCGTGAAGCGGCCAAGGTCGCTGGCGTTCCGGATGGAACCAAGCCGCGTGACGTGAAGCAGGTTGCGATCATCGGTGCCGGAACCATGGGCGGCGGCATCGCGATGTCGTTCGCCAATGCCGGCATTCCGGTCACGCTGATCGAGACCGGCGACGAGCAGCTCAAGCGCGGCCTCGGCATCATGCAGAAAAATTACGAAGCCACCGCGGCGCGCGGCGGCATTCCGGCGGACGCGCCCGCCAAGCGCATGGGCCTGATCAAGGGCGTGGTCGGCCTCGAAAACGTCAAGGATGCTGACCTCATTATCGAGGCCGTGTTCGAGACCATGGCGATCAAGAAGGACGTGTTCAGCCAGCTCGACCAGCACGCCAAGCCCGGCGCTGTGCTCGCGACCAACACCTCGTATCTCGACATCAATGCCATCGCCGCCATGACAAAGCGTCCGCAGGACGTGCTCGGCATGCACTTCTTCTCGCCTGCCAACGTGATGAAGCTGTGCGAAATCGTCCGCGGCGAAAAGACCGCACCGGACGCGCTGATGACCGCGGTGGCGGTCGCCAAGCGTATCGCCAAGGTGCCGGTGGTGGTCGGCGTTTGCGACGGCTTCGTCGGCAACCGCATGCTGGCCGCCCGCGGCAAGCAGGCCGAGAAGTTCCTGTTCGAAGGCGCGTTGCCGCAGCAGGTCGACGCCGTGCTCACCAAGTTCGGCATGCCGATGGGCCCGTTCGCGATGGGCGATCTCGCCGGTCTCGATATCGGCTGGCGTTCGCGCAAGGACCGCGGCATCAAGTCAGAAATCGCCGACGCGATTTGCGAAGCCGGCCGCTTCGGCCAGAAGACCGGTAAGGGCTATTACAAGTACGAAGCCGGCTCGCGCTCGCCGCTGCCGGATCCGGAAATCGAAAAGCTGATCGAGGAAACCACCGCCAAGCTCGGCCTCAAGCGCCGCGCTATCAGCGATGACGAAATCCTCGAGCGCCTGATGTATCCGATGATCAACGAGGGGGCGCGCATCCTTGAAGAGAAGATCGCGGCGCGCCCGAGCGACATCGACGTGGTCTGGCTCTATGGCTATGGCTGGCCGATCTACCGCGGCGGCCCGATGTTCTACGCCGATCAGGTCGGCCTCAAGAAGATCGCGGAGCGATTGTCGTTCTACGCCAAGCAGACCAACGATCCGTCGCTCGAGCCGACACCTCTGCTCAAGCGTCTGGCCGACGAAGGCAAGACATTCGCGTCCCTCGCCAAGGGGTAACCCATGACGCGGCCGGGCGAGCAGTATTATCCGAAAGGTGTGCGCTGGGATTCACCGATCCCGCGCGGCACGCTTCCGGACCTGTTGTCGAAGGCGGCTGCGGATTTCGGTTCGCGTCATGCGATCGAATTCCGCGACCGGCCCATCTCCTTCGATGGGTTGAAGAGCCTGGCCGATGTCGCGGCGTCGGCGTTTCTCCGCGCCGGGTTCGGCAAGGGAGCGTCGGTCGCCTTGTTTCTCGGAAATTCACCGGACCATCCGGTGAATTTCTTCGGTGCTCTGAAGGCCGGTGCGCGGGTCGTGCATCTCAGCCCGCTCGACGGCGAAATCGCGCTCACCCACAAGCTGAAAGACTCCGGCGCGCGCATTCTCGTCACCAGCAATCTGGCGACGCTGTTGCCGACGGCGCTGAAATTCTTCGAGAAGGGTCTGCTCGACAAACTGATCGTGTGCGAGGACGAAACCTGGGGCGATGTCGGTAATCCGCAGGCCGCGATCCCGGCGAATCCCGCCATCATCACCTTCAGGGAATTCGTCAAGGGCGCGCAGCCGCCCGCGACATGGCCGCAGGTCGATGCCGATGACATCGCGCTGCTGCAATACACCGGCGGCACCACCGGTTTGCCGAAAGGGGCGATGCTCACCCACAGCAATCTCACCTCGGCGGTCTCGATCTACGATGTCTGGGGCGCCAATCAGAAGGCCGAGCGCAACACCATCGAGCGCGTTATTCTCGTCCTGCCGCTGTTTCATATCTATGCGCTCACCGTCGTCCTGCTGCGCACCCTGAAGAACGGCGATCTGATCTCGCTGCATCAGCGTTTCGATCTTGAAGCCGTGATGCGCGACATCGAAGTGAAGCGAGCCACCGCATTCCCCGGCGTGCCGACCATGTGGATCGCCATCGCCAGCCTGCCCGACCTGGACAAGCGCGATCTGTCGTCGCTGGCCTATGCAGGCTCGGGCGGCGCCCCGTTGCCTGTCGAAGTCGCGAAGGTGTTCGAACGCAAGACCAAGCTCGCGCTGAAAAGCGGGTGGGGCATGACCGAAACCTGCTCGCCCGGCACCGGCCATCCGCCCGAAGGCCCGGAGAAACCCGGCTCGATCGGCCTGATGCTGCCCGGCATCGAGATGGACGTGGTGTCGCTCGACGATCCGAAACAGGTGATGCCCGTTGGAGAAACCGGCGAAATCCGTATCCGCGGCCCGAATGTCACCAAGGGATACTGGAATCGCGAGGCGGAGACCGCCGAGGCTTTCGTCGGCGACCGCTTCCTGACCGGCGACATCGGCTATATGGATAGCGACGGCTATTTCTATCTGGTGGACCGCAAGAAGGACCTGATCATCTCCGGCGGCTTCAACGTCTATCCGCAGATGATCGAGCAGGCGATTTACACCCATCCGTCGGTTCAGGAAGTCATTGTGATCGGCATTCCCGACGACTATCGCGGCGAGGCGTCCAAGGCGTTCATCACGCTGCGCGCTGGCGCCGAGCCGTTCACCATCGAGGACCTACGCGCGTTCCTCACCGGAAAGCTCGGCAAGCACGAATTGCCGGTGGCGGTCGAATTCCTCAAGGAATTGCCGCGCACCAGCGTCGGAAAACTCTCTCGTCACGAATTACGCAACCAGCAACGCAATCAACCGCAACAACCCAAACTTGCAACAGGAGGTCGTTCATGACCCAGGCCGTTATCGTTTCCACCGCACGCACCCCGATCGGCAAGGCCTATCGCGGCGCTTTCAACAACACCGAAGGCGCCACGCTGCTCGGTCATGCCATTGAGCACGCCGTCAAGCGCGCCGGCGTTGACGGCGCGGAAATCGAGGACGTGGTAATGGGCGCCGCCATGCAGCAGGGCGCGACCGGCGGCAACATCGCGCGCAAGGCGCTGCTGCGCGCAGGCCTTCCGGTGTCGGTCGCCGGCACCACCATCGACCGCCAGTGCGCCTCAGGTCTGCAGGCTATCGCGCTCGCCGCCCGTTCGGTGATCTACGACGGTGTCGAGATCGCTGTCGCCGGCGGCGGTGAATCGATCAGCCTGGTGCAGAACGAGCACGCCAACAAGTTCCACGCTGTCGATCCTGAACTGGTGAAGATCAAGGGCGACGTCTACATGGCGATGCTCGATACCGCCGAAGTGGTGTCGAAGCGCTACGGCATTTCGCGCGAGAAGCAGGACGAGTACTCGCTGGAGAGCCAGCGCCGCACTGCCGCTGCCCAGCAGGGCGGCCGCTTCAAGGACGAGATCGCGCCGATGACCACCAAGATGGCGGTCGCCGACAAGGTCACCAAGGAGATTTCGTTCAAGGACATCACCCTGTCGCAGGACGAAGGTCCGCGTCCCGAGACCACCGCAGAAGGTCTCGCGGCTCTGAAGCCGGTCCGCGAAGGCGGCGTCATCACCGCCGGCAACGCCAGCCAGCTGTCGGACGGCGCCAGCGCCGCCGTGATCATGAGCGACACGATGGCCGCCAAGAAGGGCCTCAAGCCGCTCGGCATTTTCCGCGGCTTCGTGTCAGCCGGCTGCGAGCCGGATGAAATGGGCATCGGTCCGGTGTTTGCGATTCCGCGCCTGCTCAAGCGTCACGGCCTCAAGATCGAAGACATCGATATGTGGGAATTGAACGAAGCCTTCGCCGTGCAGGTGATCTATTGCCGCGACAAGCTTGGCATCGATCCGGAGAAGCTCAACGTCAACGGCGGCTCGGTCGCGGTCGGCCATCCTTACGGCATGACCGGTTCGCGTCTCGCCGGCCACGTGCTCGTCGAAGGCCGTCGCCGCAAGGCCAAATACGGCGTGGTGACGATGTGCGTCGGCGGCGGCATGGGTGCTGCCGGCCTGTTCGAAATCCTTCAGTAAAATCCGAGAACTCTCACCTCTCCTGAAAAGGGGAGGTGAGCCAAAGATAATTCCGATCAGGAGGGTCCGATGGATCTCAGCTTCAGCAAGGAAGAACTGGCGTTTCGCGATGAAGTGCGGACCTTCTTCAAGGAAAGTCTTCCCGCCGACATCCGCCAGAAACTGGTGGAAGGCCGCCACACCAGCAAGGAAGACATGGTCAACTGGCAGCGCATCCTGAACAAGAAGGGATGGGCGGTGCCGCACTGGCCGGTGGAATACGGCGGCACCGGCTGGTCGTCGGTGCAGCAGTACATCTTCCTCGAAGAGCTGCAGGCAACGCCGGCGCCTTCGCCGCTGCCGTTCGGCGTCAACATGGTCGGGCCAGTGATCTACACCTTCGGTAACGAAGAGCAGAAGAAGCACTACCTGCCGCGCATCGCCAACCTCGACGACTGGTGGTGCCAGGGCTTCTCCGAGCCGGGCGCGGGCTCCGACCTCGCCTCGCTGAAGACGACCGCCAAGCGCAAGGGCGACGTCTACGTGATCAACGGCCAGAAGACCTGGACCACACTGGCGCAACACGCCGACTGGATCTTCTGTCTTTGCCGCACCGACCCCGATGCGAAGAAGCAGTCGGGCATCTCGTTCATCCTGTTCGACATGAAGTCGCGCGGTGTCACCGTGCGGCCGATCCAGACCATCGACGGCGGTTTTGAGGTCAACGAAGTGTTCTTCGATGACGTCGAGGTGCCGGTGGAGAATCTCGTCGGCGAGGAGAACAAGGGCTGGGATTACGCCAAGTTCCTGCTCGGCAACGAGCGCACCAACATCGCGCGCGTCGGCATGTCGAAGGAGCGTCTCCGCCGCATCCGCGATCTCGCCTCCAAGGTCGAATCGGATGGCAAGCCGCTGATTCAGGACTCCCGCTTCCGCGAAAAGCTTGCTGCGACAGAAATCGAGCTGAAGGCGCTCGAACTGACGCAGATGCGCGTCGTCGCCAACGAACGCAAGAACGGCAAGGGCAAGCCGGATCCGGCATCCTCGATCCTCAAGATCAAGGGCTCCGAAATTCAACAGACCATTACCGAATTGCTGCTCGAGATCACCGGACCGTTCGCGCTTCCTTATGCGGACGAACACGACAAGAGCAACGAGGAAGCGAGCTGGGCGACGACAGTTGCGCCGGGCTACTTCAACTATCGCAAGGTTTCCATCTACGGCGGCTCGAACGAGATTCAGCGCAACATCATCACCAAGGCCGTGCTGGGATTGTAAGGCTTCTCCCTCGCCCCGCTCACGCGGGGCGAGGGCTTCCGTGTGCCGTTTACGTCATTGCGAGCGAAGCGAAGCAATCCAGACGCGACCAAAAGGCTGGATTGCTTCGTCGCTACGCTCCTCTTTGATCGATTAGCCGAGGAAAGTGAAAATGGATTTTGATTTGTCCGAGGAGCAGCGGCTCCTGAAAGATAGCGTCGACGGCCTGCTGGCCGATTCCTACGATTTCGATCAGCGCAAGAAGTACGCCAAGGAAAAGGGCGGCTGGAGCAAGGGCGTCTGGAGCAAGCTGGCCGAGCAGGGTCTGCTGGGTCTGCCGTTTTCCGAGGAAGACGGCGGCTTCGGCGCGGGTGCGGTGGAAACCGCGCTTGTGATGGAATCGCTCGGCAAGGCGCTGGTGCTCGAGCCTTATCTGGCGACCGTGGTGCTCGGCGGCGGCTTCCTCCGTCACGGCGGATCGGCCGATCAGAAGGCCGCGCATATTCCCTCGATCATCGACGGCAGCAAGACGCTGGCGTTTGCCCAGTTGGAGAAGAACTCGCGTTACGATCTCGCGGACGTCACCACCACCGCGAAGAAAAAGGGCAGCGGCTGGGTGATCGACGGCGAGAAGTTCGTCGTGCTGCACGGCGAGACCGCGGACACGCTGATCGTCAGCGCGCGCACCAAGGGCAGCCAGCGTGATCGCAGCGGCATCGGCGTGTTTCTGGTGCCGGCGAGCGCCAAGGGCGTTACCGTCAAGGGTTATCCGACCCAGGACGGTATGCGTGCAGCGGATATCCGCTTCGAGGGCGTCGAGGTCGGCGCGGATGCCGCGATCGGCGATCCCGAGAACGGCCTGCCGCTGATCGAGCGCGTTGTCGACGAGGCGCGCATCGCGATGTGCGCCGAGGCGGTCGGCGCGATGGACGAGTCGCTGAAGTCGACGGTGGAGTATCTCAAAACCCGCAAGCAGTTCGGCGTGGCGATCGGCCAGTTCCAGACCCTGCAGCATCGTGCAGCGGACATGTTCGTCGCGCTCGAGCAGGCGCGCAGCATGTCGATCTTCGCCACCATGGCGTCCGACTTCGAGGATGCCAAGGAGCGGGCGAAAGCGGTTGCGGCGGCGAAGGTGCAAATCGGCAAGTCGCTGAAGTTCGTCGGCCAGCAGGCGATCCAGCTTCACGGCGGCGTCGGCATGACCATGGAGCTCAAGATCGGCCACTACTTCAAGCGGCTGACCATGATCGAGAGCACCTTCGGCGACACCGACTATCACCTGCGCCGCGTCAGCGAGGCGGGCAATCTGGTCTGACGCGCAAGCCGTCACTGCGAGGGCGTTTCAACTAACCCGTCATTGCGAGCGAAGCGAAGCAATCCAGAAGCAACAAGCAAGACTGGATTGCTCGTCGCAAGTGCTCCTCGCAATGACGAGAGCAAACAAAAACAATGGGGGACGGCCATGACCAAATCGCCATTCGATCTGGCGGGAAAAGTGGCCGTCGTCACCGGTTCGAGTCGCGGCATCGGCCGCGCCTCGGCGGAATTGCTGGCGCGGATGGGCGCGAAGGTCGTCGTATCCAGCCGCAAGGCCGATGCCTGCGAGGCGGTTGCCGACGGCATTCGCAAGGAGGGTGGTGACGCCCACGTCATCGCCTGCAACATCAGCCGCCGTGAGGAAGTCGAAGCGCTGATCAACGGCACCGTGAAGCACTACGGCCAGATCGACATCCTCGTCTGCAATGCCGCGGTGAATCCCTATTACGGCCCACTGCTCGACATCACCGACGAAGCCTTCGACAAGATCATGGGCGCCAACATCAAGAGCAACGTCTGGCTCTGCAAGCTGGCGATGCCGAAAATGGCCGAGCGCGGCGGCGGTTCGGTGGTCATCATCTCCAGCATCGGCGGCCTGCGCGGATCGACCGTGATCGGCGCCTACGGTATTTCGAAAGCGGCGGATTTTTCGCTGGCGCGTAGTCTCGCCGGCGTGTGGGGCCCGAAGAACGTGCGGGTCAACTGCATCGCGCCGGGGCTGGTCAAAACTGATTTCGCCCGCGCGCTGTGGGAAGATCAGGACAACCTCAAACGCCGCACCGCGACTACACCGCTGCGCCGGATCGGCGAGCCGCACGAGATCGCGGGTGCGGTGGTTTATCTCGCCTCTGATGCCTCGACCTTTATGACCGGCCAGACCATCGTGATCGATGGCGGCGTCACCACGGCGGCGGTCTGACGCTTTAGCTCATCCTCAGCTTCCGAATGCCGGGCGTTGCCATACGGGTTGACGCGCGCATCCGTAATCGCTTTGTTGCGTTTCGAAACCGAAACGAAAGCAATTCGAGGAAACGGCATGGCGACCCACATTCTTGCCATCGATCAAGGCACGACATCGTCGCGCGCCATCGTCTTTCGCTCTGACATTTCCATC
>Ga0233446_1003034_pt1 | contig 10082 bp, 10 predicted proteins | sample SI_124_October20_4_FD_182780 | JGI IMG/M metagenome (GOLD analysis project Ga0233446, IMG submission 182780) | Seawater microbial communities from Saanich Inlet, British Columbia, Canada - SI_124_October2016_120_MG | ecosystem: Environmental > Aquatic > Marine > Inlet | place: Canada: British... | reverse complement strand
ATCAGAAAAAAAAGAACTGCAAGATGATTATTCACCTTTTATATTTATAACTTTAAAAGAATATTTAATGAATTATTAACATTATTTCTTTTTAAATACTTTAAAAAAATCATGCTCCAATAATTCAAACGGGGTTCTTAATTCATCATTTACTTGCAATCTACATTTTTCATTAACTTTTGGATTAATTTTTTTTTTATTAGCGTATGGTCTATATTCTACTGGAAGAACATAATTTATAAAATCTTTAACATCTTGAGGAACACATTTTTCAGTTAATAAATTAGGTAAAAATCCCTTTCTTATTAATGTTCCAAAAAAATAATGTAAATCATAATATCTATTTTGTTTTGATGTAATATTTAATTTATTAAAAACTTTTTGATGAACTTTTAAATTTTCAACTATACCTTGAATACACGAAAAATCAAAATCCCATAAATAAACCATATAACCAATTGATGGAATTACATATGTTTTTTTATTAATGTTAAATTGTCTTGCTTTTAATGATGATTTTGATATTAATACATTATTCAATTTTAAATCATTATGGCGAAATGAAGGATATTTTGATTGAATAACTGCTAATGTTGAAATTATTTGAAAAAATATACACTTCCAATGCATCAAATTTAATTTTTTATAATATTTTTTTAAAAACATACTTAAATCACCCTCATCAGCCCACTCTGATATTATTATACTTACATTATCATAATATTTTCCACTTTTATACCTTTCAATAAATTCTTTATAATTTGTATTATTTTTATCAATAATACCCTTTTCCTGTAATGTTAAAAATGGTTTAATATCTGTATAAAATGTGCTAATTGGTAAAATTATATGTGGAGACATTTTTTTTAATACAAAATATGATAATACTTTTAACATACATAATTCAGCATTTTCCGGTCTCTGTAAATTATATTCATCACCATAATCCTCCTTTTTTGAATACGCAACCATTTTCACAGCAAAACTATATTTCTCTTTTCCATTTTCATCCTTAACAATACCTTTAAATGTGTGACCGTATCCACCACTTTTTACATATGTCAACATAGCTCCCATTTGTGAAATAACCTTTTTAAAATTAAACTCCTGCTTACCTAATACACTTCTTGTATCATTATCATCATCATTATTTGATTTATCATTTTTTGAATGATAAACTATTGTATCCACATTTTCATTTAAATCTTTTAATGGATTTAAATAACTAATATTTGATTCACTAATCAAATTATTTATCTTATTTAATCTTTTTTTAATATCTGGAATATTATCATTATTCATATTATATTCTATTAAATTAATTATCTAATTTATTTATTAAATAATTTTATTTATTATTTATATAAATTTATTTTTTCAATTTTTCACTTAAATACAAATTTAAAAAATATTTTGAATCAAGAATATTCTTTTCAATACCTATTATACTTAATATTTTTCCATTTTATCATAATCTATTTCAAATTTTTCATAATATTTAGCTAAATATATTATAACCTCTTTATTACCTTTTTCAAAATATAATAACAAAATATCTTCTAATTCTTTATAATTATTATTATTATAGTGTCTATAATATTCCATCAAATAATACAATCCATCATTATTACTATTTTCAAAAGCCATTAAATAATATTTTTTTATTTTTTCATAATTTTTTATTCGTTGATAATAATATCCTAACATATACATTGATACAGTATCTCCTAATTCAATTGCCATTAAATAATATTTTTTTATTTCTTTATAATTTTTAATGTCTGTATAATAAAAAGATAAACCATTCATTACTTCAACATTATTTAATTCAACTGATTTTAAATAATACTTTTCCATTTCATCATAATTTTTTTTAATAATTTCATAATATAAACCTATAATATTTAACAGAAAATCATTATTAACTTTTTTGGAATATTTCCATTAAAAATATTTATAATATTTTCTTCATATTTAATTTCTTCTTCATCAAAAAAATTTCTCTCACAAACTGTTGAAATATCATCTAAAGTTTCAAACATTATAAATAATAATTTATTACATTAATATTTTATAAAAATCAATTTTTTAATAATATAATTGAGAATTTAATAATAATTTACTAATTTCACCTGGAATAATATCTATATAATGATAATGTGATGGTGAAAGTATATTACTATCATCATAATTCATTTTACCAGCCATTTCATAATAATCAACCATTTTATTTATAACATCTTTTATATTAAAATAATAAAGACCTAAACTATACATAGCAGGTTTATATTTTAATTTTATAGCCATTAAATAATATTTTTTCATTTCATCATAATTTTTTTCAATAAATTGATAATAAACACCTAAATTATATAATGCTTCAAAATTTAATAATTTATTTGATTCAAAAAAATAATATTTCATTTTTTCATAATTTTTTTCTATTTCTAAATAATAACAACCTAAAGAATTTAATGTATTACTAATACTGAAATTTGATGTTATATATTGTAATGAATATTTGCTACGTGAATCACTATTACCTAATTCAACAGCTATTAAATAATATTTTTTCATTTTTTCATAATCTTTTTCAATATTTTGATAATAATAACCTAAACTATTTATTGAATGATAATTACCTAATTCAATAGTTATTAAATAATATTTTTTCATTGAATTTGTATAATATTCAATCATTTTATTTTTAACATTTATATAATTAAAACTAATAAAAGAAAACATTTTATTTTTGTTATTTGCATAACACAAAATAATAGAAGAAAACATTTTTAAAGATAATTATATTTATAATAATTTTTAAATTAAAAAAAATCAATTTTTATTTTAATATATTTTGTATTATTGATAAATAATACTCATAATTAATAAAAGGCAATATTATATGTTGTTTCCATTCAATAATTTCTTTATTTTTATCAACATCAAAATTGTTTGGAAAAAGATGTTTTATTTTTATAAAATCCTTATCAGTTAATATTTTATTTAATATATTTTTATTCATAATAAAACTATAAAATTTTGGTGGAATAACTAAAATTAATTGTTCTATTGGTTTTAGTTTTAAATGACATTTATCAATATTAACATTTTTTGGATAATATTTAATTATATCTTTTATTAAAGGCGGATTATCAAAATTATAATAATGTTTCCAAGAAATACACTTATCAGTATAATAAATATAACACCACTCAATAGTTTCAATATACTTTTTAACCATTAATTTTTTATCTTTTTCAATAGTTATATCTTTATTTAAATAATATCTATAATATTCATTTTCATTATTAAATGTCGTATTATAATCAAATACCTTTTTTTCAGTCCATTCAATGTTTTTAAATAATTCAATTAAAAAATTATGATTTATCTTATCATTTTCTATTAATTCCATTCTTTTTGACTTTTTAACATTATTATATGCATTTATAATATGTTCTATTCCTTTTCTTTTAATATTTAATGACAATATTGATGGTAAAAAATCATTACCAAGTAAATAACATAATAATACAAATTTATTTGATGATATTCCATAACTATTTATTATTTTATGAAATTCATTTATATTAACATAATTATATTTAATATCCTCAACATTATCCATTAAATTTTCATCTTCTTCTTTTTTATCAAAAAATTGTTTTTCTCTCATAACAAATAAATTATGCTTTAAATTATCTGTTAATGATAAAAATAATAAATCAGCATCTAAGCCATAAATAACTATATTTTTATTATTTTCAACTTCTTCCTTTATATAATTTAATATTTTATGTTCTCCCTCACTTTCCTCAAAACAAGATGAATATTTATATTTTATATTTAATTTTTTACAATATTCATTAAATTTTTTATCTAATCTTTCCATATAAGGTGTTCCTGGTGTTAGTTCAATACTCTGAAAAGGACACATTACATCAGTTTCAACATTTAAATTTTTATATCTTCTTTGTCTTTGTTGAATTATTTTACCCATTGGAGCCACACCATCAATAGCTATGAATAAAAATTCAGGTTTTAATCTATTAATTAAATCATTAATATATTCTTCAATTTTATTCCAAATAATTTCTTCAATATCATTTCTACATTTAATATTAACTATTTCATTATTTTTATACTTTGATATAATGTATGCTACACACGGATGTAATAAACAATTTGTATCAATCATTAAATAATCTATTTCATATCCAATACTATCATTAATTAAAGTTAAATTTTGTTTATTGTTATTTTCTACCCATCTAAAAAATAAAGGAACGCCCATTTATTATATTGTAAATTTATTATTATAATTAAATATTTTTTCAATTTTAATTTTATTATTAATTTTTTTATAACTATAATATATATAATAATGCCTTCTAATGTTATTGCCTTACACAATGATGAAGTTATGAATATGGCTGGTGGTGCTAAAAGAGCCAAAGTCAGAAAATCTAAACCTTCTAAAACTAAAAAATCTAAGACTTCTAAAAAATCTAAGACTTCTAAAAAATCTAAGTCTGTTAAAAAATCGAAGACTACTAAAAAATCTAAATGTTCCAAGGGTTCTAAAAAATCAAAAGGTTCTAAAAAATCAAAAGGTTCTAAAAGTATGAAAGGAGGAAAGAGAAAATTACCTGAATCAATTTTACTTAGAAATACATTATTAAGAGATGCAACAACAAAATTGCTTGGAATTAAAATGTCTTTTGGATTAAATCCATTTTTTACTAAATTAAATATTAAATCAAAAGCTATTAGTAATGTTGGTGAAGATGATAAAACTAAATTATATAAAGAACAATTTAGATTAGTAAAAGAATATGTTGATAAACATGGAAAACAAAAAGCTATTGATGAAATTAAAAAATTTGCTGAAGATATTCAAAAAAACAAAAAACCAAGAGGAAGTAAGAAAAAGAAGAGAAGTAAAACTAAGAAATAAATAAAATAATATTTTTTAATGATTATTTTTTAATTTAAAAAAAAATAATTTATGAAGCAACGGGAAAACTTGTATATGGTGTTAATAAACTTTTACCAACTGATGTTATATTGGCATATGAACTTTCTCTTAAATTTTCCCAATTATTATAACCAGAAACATTAAGATTGTTATTATCTAATGTTTTATTAGAACATTTTTTAATTTGTTTATTAATTCTTTTCATATTTTCTTCAGCTTTTTGTAATAAAGGACTATTTGGATTAGTAATTAATTTAACTTTATCAAAGTAATATCCTTTTTGTGGATTTTCTGGATTAATTAAAAATGGTAAATTATTCATAGTATTAAAATTAGGATTTTGAATATCAGTAATATTTTTATTATTTTCAATTATATTTATTAAATCTTTTGTTGTTGGATTAATTTGTTGCATTAAATGTCTTCTATCTTTATCATCATTGAGTAAATGTATGTCTTCTAATTGACCAAATTTTTCAGTTTCATTTTTGTTTATGTTATTATAAATTGTAATAAAAATAATAACAATTAAAATAATAATTAGTAAATCGAAATAATCTTTAATCATATTATAATTATGATTAATATTAAAATTTAAAAAAATAAATAAATCTATATACTTTAAGTTTTTAATGTAATTCCACTATACTGATTATTATCTAATGTATTTATTCCAGATTGAATTAAATTATTAGCTTTATTTTCTAATTCATATATAATATTTTGTTCTCTTTCATCAACAAAACCATTTTCTCTCATTTCTTGAATTAAATTTATAATTTCTTTACCTTCTTTAATCATTTTATTACTTATTTCCTCAGGAGTTATTAAAATAAAATTATTATCATTCATTGGTTCTAATTCACTTGATTTCATTAAAGGATTTTCCAAATATTCAGATTCATTTATAACTCCAAATTTTTCACTCATTGATATTTTTAATATTATTTGATAAACTACTAATAAAAGAAGAGAAATAATTATAGCTATATTTAATGAAACTGTAGATGAATACATAATAAAGAAAAATAATAAAAATTTAAATCTTAAATCTTCAAATATTTTTAATCTTGTAAATCCACCAATAAATAATCCCACTAAGAATGTAAAAATTGATAAAACAATAATACCTTTTTTACTTTCAAATAACAAATTCATATCATACATATTATATATTTATATAATATAATTATAATAAATGAATAAAAAATTAACTACCAATTATTTAGAAACTTATTTAATTATAATAATAATTAGTTTTTTTATTATTTTTATTTTAAATGGTTATGCTTGTTAATTTTTTTTTTAATTATACACTTATTTATATATGGAAGTTTATTTTATTGTTATAATAATTCTAATTATTTTAATGTCATTTTATGGAGGACATAACAAATTAAATAAAATACATTATAAAACTTCTTATTTTGATAATTTAAATAATATTATTAAATTTGAACAAAAAATACATAAAAATGTTAAAAATGATATTAATATTCCATTTGAAGATATTACAAATAAAATTAATATTCAAGTTATACCCAACTTACAAAAAGTTTATTATGTTGATTTAAATCCTTTCTCTTCTTTTACTATAAATAATTTTAATACTGATAGAAATATTATGATTGTATTTAATCATCATAATATAAATTTATCAATTGCACTTAAAAAAAACAATAATTTTAATTATTTATATAATTTTAATAAAAAAATAAATGTTTTGGATATTTATCCAATATTTAATAATAATAATTTTAAAATTGTATTAACTGTTTTTATTATGAAAAAACCTTTTTGGTATTATTAATAATTATTTGAAACCGGAGAAAACATTACATTTCTATTATCCATTGCTTCATCAAAAGGAAAATTAATTTTCACAGGAATTCTAATTGGCACACCATTTGCATTACACAATCCAGTAATACTAAAATGAAGATTTAAGTTATTTCCATCTTTAATTCCATTCATTGTGAAAACAAAATTATCATGCTCATTATCTCCTGATAATTGTATCTGTCCTTGACAAAATGCACCAGAAATTTTTTGATGACTATTTTCTTCCTCAACATTATTAACACTAAATTCTTCTTTAATATCATCAACAATAACTTCTTCCTTAACATCATCAATAATAACTTCCTTAACATCATCAATAATAACTTCCTTAACATTATTAATAATAACTTCTTCCTTAACATCATTAATAATTTCTTCCTTAACATCATCAATAATAACTTCCTTAACATCATCAATAATAACTTCCTTAACATCATCAATAATAACTTCTTCCTTGACATCATCAATAATTTCTTCCTTAATATTATCAATAACTTCTTCCTTAATATTATCAATAACTTCTTCCTTAATATTATCAATAACTTCTTCCTTGACGTCATCAATAATATTTTTTTCATACAAATTATTTTTAATTGAACTATAATTAAGAACTTTTTTTAAATGTTGTGTTTGTTTGTTATCTGTCAAATCCGGAAAATTTGTATTATCAGTAATTAAATTAATATTATCATTATCAGAAGTTGATTTAATACTATTTTCATCATTAGTATTAATTTTTGAAAAAATAAGTTCATAATAAACTTTATAATAATCATTACTTGATTTATTTATTAATGACAAATCAATTTTATTATTGCTGAAAAATTCTACAATATTACAATATTCAGTTTCAAAATAATTATCATTTTTTTCTTTTTGTTTAGTAATATAAATCATTAAATAATTATATAATTTAACTGGAATGTTAATTTTTTCACTGTCATCATTATTATTAATATAATTTTTAATCATATTTAAACAAGTATAAATATTAATATTATTTAAATTATCATCTAAAATATAATCAAGATTAAAATTAATTTTATAAATTGTTTTTCCATTATTATTATTAAATGTAATCCAACAATTTAAACTTAATGATTCAAAAAGTGTATTAATTTTTGTTTTAATTAATTTTAAATCTTTATTTTCATTATCAATAATAAATACTTTAAGTAATTTTTGATAAATATCTTTATTTAAAATAATACCATAATCTTCAAGTTTAATAGTATCTAAAATTTTATTACAAATGTTATTAGGTAATTTATCATCAAATACAATATTATCTAAATTTTGTTGATAATTGGAAACAGTAGAAGACATCTTTTAATTTTTTAATAAAACTTTTTAACTATTCTTAAACAATTAAATTAAATCTTACATAAATATTATTTTTCAATTTTTTTTTTCATATTGTAAGGTTATTTTTGAAAAAATTTGATTATATTCATAATTTGTTAATAATATTTGCATGTTTTACATTATCAATAAATTCTACATTATTATCATTTTTATACATATTATGTAATATATTCTATCTTCTTATATAGTATTTAACCATATTGTCTATTTTTTTGATTAAACAATTGGATTATTTGAAACATTTAATGAAATTCTATTTGTTTTAATATTTTTTTGGTTATTTGACACAAATGTTGTTATATTAACATTAGTATTAAATTTTTCAGCAAATGATGTATATGAAAAATAATATGCACTATTATCAGTATTATAAATATTTGCAACGGACGTATTATCATCGCAATGTAATCTAAAACCTGATTCAGGCAAAATAATATTAATATTATATAAATTATTATCAATTTCTTCATAACCTAAATTTAATGTATCCGCAAAAATATTATTATTATCTGTTTTTAACATTTTAATATTTGACTTTGAATAGCTCATGTTTCCTAAAGAACAATATGTTGCTCCATCTAAATTTAATGGACTTATACCGATATTCTTATTCACAATATTTTGTTCTGTTGTGTCAATATTAATATTTAATGAATTATTTTTGTGTAATAAGTAATATGTCATATTTGGATTTGAATTTACTGTTGATGGATTAGTAATTGTATTAGTATCTATTAATGATTGTGTTTCAATACATTCAATATCATAACCCTTTTCTTTTAATAATTTTACTGTAAATTTATTAATAAAATAATCTACCAATTGTTCGTTATTATCATACTCAATTATAAACGCTCTCATAATATTAATAAAATTATTTAATGTTGTAACTCCATAATCTGTAATTGTTGATATTGGTGTTCCTGTATTCAACGCTAAAAATAAACTACCGTCTACATTTGTTCCAAATAATAAAACCACTGGAATACATGTCATTTTAGAAACACAAGAATTCTTATAAGTATTAAAAGTGCCAATTGGAGACCTCCAGATACTCTTAATTAATTGATCACAAATAATTCCATTTTCTAAATATGAATTATCATTAAAACTAAAACCAAATACAAAATGACCGTTTGTTGTTGAATATCCAACCTCTTTAATTTCATTTTTATCAAAAGTAATTTCACTGTCAGAAACAGCAAAACCATTTTGAGATAAATATTGACCTTGAAATATACCCTCAACTAATTTTGGAGGAATATACATAACGGAAATACCAATATTTACATTATCAAAACCTGGAGCAAAAATAAATGGAATATTACTATTCATATACATTGATGTCTCAGTTGATGACACAAATTTTGAATGTAATGTTGTTTTCTGTTTAAACATATTCTTATTATTAATTACACCCTTTGTTTTTTCATCATTTGAAATTACCTTATTTGTTATTTGCAAATTAATTTTTGGTTTTCCACCACTACCATTCACATTCAAACTTTCACTATTATTAATTGACACTATTAATTGAACCTCTAATGTTTTATCTTCCCTCTCAAAAACATAACTTGATTTAATTAAATAATTTGACGCTATATTTCCACTATTATAATTTGCACCCATCAACGGAACATCACCTCCAACATAATCCACACCAATACCCACAAATAACGGATTATTATTTACACCATTTGTAATATCCAATGAATATGTATCAATGTAAGTATTTTGATTTAATAATGAATTACTATTAAAATTCTTTTCCGTATATTCACCTTTTGACGTATTTGAAATCGCATTTATTGATGAATTAACATATAATACTGTTTGTTCGTCATACAAATAATCCATTAAATTAAGTTGATTAGCCGGAACTTGATACAAATTA
>Ga0233446_1003014_pt1 | contig 10136 bp, 16 predicted proteins | sample SI_124_October20_4_FD_182780 | JGI IMG/M metagenome (GOLD analysis project Ga0233446, IMG submission 182780) | Seawater microbial communities from Saanich Inlet, British Columbia, Canada - SI_124_October2016_120_MG | ecosystem: Environmental > Aquatic > Marine > Inlet | place: Canada: British... | reverse complement strand
TACGTCCAGCGATAGGGCCGAGCGGCCCCTGATAAGCCGCCATTACGGATGACATCTTAGTGAAGATAGTTTGGTTCTTGCGAACAGTCTTCCCTAGCTTCTCTTGACCTTTAACAGATGTTTTGAGAGCCTTGTTTTTATCTGCAAGAGCTTTCCGTAAATCAACAGCAGAAGTCCGTCCAGCAACCATTGAGTCCTTGAAGGCACCCATCGACCTACGAGCTTGTTTCGCAGTATTAACAGATGTTTTGAGAGCCTTGTTTTTGTCTACAAGAGCTTTCCGGAAATCAGCAGCAGAAATCCGTCCAGTAGCCATTGAGTCCTTGAAGGCATCCATCGCCCTACGAGCTTGTTTCGCAGTAACGTCAGACCTGTTTAACTCATTAGATAGCTTGTTATAAGCAGCGATTACATGAGTAGCAGACTTCTTCCCTCCCTCACCAATTCTTCGCGCAGATGCAGCGAATGTGAACGCCTGTCGCCTTGCACTGGCAATTGCGGTCTCAGCATTCTTGAATGGCTTATCGATGCCTTCACCGATAGACTTTTTACCAACTGCCTCTATCTTTTTAACACCAGACAGAAGTTTATTGAGATTGCTGAGAGCCTTCCCAATCTCAATCTCTACATCAATACCGACTTCAGTTGCCACAATAGTCTCCTACTTATCTGAAGACTCTGCCTTCAACTGAAAATATGCCACCCACTCGTTTAATTCACTGATTGACCACTGTTCAATCTCACTGGTGGACTTGTGTAAGTGTTCAGCCAACTGCAAAACAAAATATCGTCCTGAGTCGGCCTTTAGTTTCCCAAGTGATCATCTATGTCATCTGACTCAGTGATCTTTCCAGCTACTTTTGCAAGTATATAAGGATCTACCTTATTCATCAAGGCGAACTTGTCGCCCATGGTAAATAGCTTGTCGCCTTCGCTATCCAGAGCTTTAAGAATGAGTGTATAGGCTAACATTTCGATATTGTCATCCTTTGCCATCGCATAGAGCTTCTTTTGCTCTGCCAATGTGAAAGGCTTATAGTAAACCTTCAAAGGATTCTCCTCATCATCCCCCCACTCTGGAACATCAATAGAATTGATCTCCTTTGCGGAAAAATGGGCCGTCATGTTATCCAATACACTCATTCAATTCTCCTAATTAAGCCGCTACAACAAATGCAAGTTCACCAGATCCCTGGAAGGAAACTGTAGCTTCAACAACTCCATCATGAGCTGAAGAAATAGATACTCCAGTAATAATCACTGTACCAGAAACCTGACCATCAGTGGTGCTGTCGTCAAGAACAGCTACCAACGTACCCGAAACACCTTCCCAGTTCAGGGAGGCATCATCTATTTGAGCAAATCCAAAACCTGCGTCTGCTGTATCATAATAAATATCAGCAGAACCACTCCATGAAGTAGATCCAGCAGCATAAGTTAATGCTGGAGCTGGAGTATTCATTGTTGGAAATGTCGTTTGATATGTTTCAGCAGACATATCAATTGAAAAACTGCGAAGCTCTCCAGCCGCGCCCGATGCAAAAGTGATTGACCCTTCGCTACCTTGAATCTGTGCCATCTTATTTCTCCGTAATTACAAACTTGATAACCTATGGTAAGGCACAGAAACATTCATCTGATACCAACCGTTACTAATGCCAACCCTTGTGGTAGTCGGCAACTTAAAGTTAATCCCGCTTTGCACCGCATTACGGAAAATACCAGACAGTGTATCAGCGTACCCTCTGGCTGTTGCTGATCCGGTATGTTCTGGTGTGAAGATCTGAATCACCAATAAACCAATTTGATTATATTTGGTCATCGTTGAGGACTGATCTTCTCCAGACAGGATAGTCAAACTAATCCAAGACGTTCCTGCCACTGGCGTATAGTCTACACCATCCCACGCTATATCTGTAGTAACCCAATTGTTACTCAATAGAGTTTCTATCGTCTGTCTGTCAGCTTCAAGACCCATGCTTGGCCCTTATTTCCGCTACAGACAATGCAACAAATTGTCTTGGTGCTTGAGTTGCTGTACCTTGCTCAAGATACTCAATATAATTCACACCATTACTAATATGAATTGATTTCATATTAGACGGTATCTTTTTCGTGTTCTGTAACTTATTTACAATCTGTGGAGGACTTTTCTTAGACCCTCTCGTTTTAAAGTTCGCAGCATAACCAATATTCCAATTGCTAGACGAAAAGCCTGTATCTACAGGATTACGTGTCACAATACGGCGAAACAAATCATTCGCAATATCTTTGATCTGAGCGTGAGCATCCCTCTTTATACTCTCGTTGATCTTTTTGATTGATGTGGTGAACTTAATCATCGTAACTGCAAATACCAAAGTGACTGAGATACGTCCTGCTGAAAATCAACAATACTATACTCTACAGAATTGTAAACAACTGTATCATCTTTTGAAGGAGTTGGGGTTAATTCATCCACGAGAAGCATTGCTTTTAAATCAGTTGCAAGAATATGGTCAGCTATATCTTCCTGATCATACTTTGTAATTAAAGCCTTTACTGAATAGTCCGTGGCAGTCTGAGTTACCGCCCCAGTAGACGTGTTGTATGTCGCTGAACTCTGATCCTTATAGGTGATAGACTGCCATAAGGATACCGTTGCATCCTTGGCTGCCTGTACCGCTGACTGGACAGTAGTTAAAAGACTCATCGTATTACTCTAGCAACCCCAATACCGCCACGTCCCGTAGATAATGCGCCCCAATGACCAATCATCTCACGGACGATCTCTGGCAACACATCCAGTCTATCTCCTGCATTGAACTTAACATTTATCTTGTCAGCCTTAATCGCACCAATCCCCTTGCCTTCTGAAGCAGCAGTCAGATCAGAGCTAATTAAATGTCGAGCGAATTCAGCAGTAGCGTTAGTAATGTCTGTCGGGATTTCAGTTGTCGCTACCGAGTATCCGTCCTTATCACGTACAGAAGATCTGGGCCAGCGTAAAGCCTGTGCTTCTGTATGCTTGTCTCCAATCCAAGAAAGCCTTTCATCAAGAATGCGAGTCGCCATCTTGAGTGCTTTCTCTTTATCATCAGTCGATGCTCCAGTCCATGCTGTAGCGTACAAGTGGTTAGAATGATAGGTATCTGAAGCAGCTACAGTGATATAGCTGTCACTGGAAGCTCCACCTATAGTTGCGTCAAGGGACATCTATTTGCGCTCCAATTCAATCCACCCATCTTTTAACTTCTCGTCTATGTCGTCAGCGCTAACTTTCATAGTCTGACTACCACGTTTCATTGTGATAACTGACTTACGCGCCTTCACGGAAGACTTCATGGTTGGTAGCTCTTCAATCTCTTCTTCGTCTATATGGAGGCTTCCACTGCTCATTTCTGCACAACCCAATCACCCAGCTTGAAGTTCTCAACCTCATCAGGATGTACATCCGCACTCAACTCGCCTTTAACCATGCGAACGAGCTTTGATTTTACCACTGCCTTCTTTTTGGCAGTAGGTTTGCTTTCTACAACTGGTTTTTCAATTCCCAACATAACAATTCCTTAAAAAACCCCCTCCGAAGAGGGGGAAATGCACCGAAGGATTTAGCCAATTAACAGACTGATTGCATCGCTATTCCAGACTTTCGCCTTATACAGAACAGTAATATCAATCATTGCTTTGTTGTAGCCTTTGTAGAAGCTGATCTGATAAACCAGACCGGAGAACGGATCTTCAACTGTCATAACGTCAACAGCAGCGTCACCACCAGCAGGTTTAGCCAAAGGACGCATAGCAAGCTCAACACCAGACTGGTGAAGCATGACATTTGCCGCGAAGCTGTTGCCAACAGTGATAGCCTCATTATCTACAGCCGCCTGACGCAGACCAGTATCACCAATCACAAAGGAACCGCCACTCAACGCAGTATTAACAACGTACTTGTTAGTGGTATCAGCATTGAAAGTGACGATATCACCAGCCAAAATTGTGCCAGAACCTGTATCAGTAGCAATAGTGGTATCACCAATCGCACTTGAAGCGTCATTAACGATGTAGCTAGCACCAGTACCCTTGGTATGAGATACAACCTGACCTGACTCCTTGACCATTGCGCCCTGAAGATCCAGCAAAGTACCCTGACGAAGTAGACTGTCATTGCCGGACTCATTAGCCTTCTGGAGAACTGCCAAGTTCCGCAAGTTTGTACCCGCGTTACTGTTCAGGATCAATGAGAGGCGATTGTCGTCTACAGGAATACCGTTATCAAAGATGATCTGACGTGCTTCAGCCACAGTGTCATGGTTGGAGCTGAAAGGAGTAGTACCAGCAGTACCGACAGCTCGTGATGCACCCTGATAAGCAATAGTAGCAATGTGAGACTCGATGGAGTTAGTGATCCCCTTCATCGCTTGCTTGATCTGATCACCATAAACAGTCTCAAAACCAGAACCGTTATTGACGTGCTTAATGTCTTCACCAGTCCAAGGGATACGAACACTGGCGATCTGGTCCAGAGCCATAGTCTTGGTAGTGACAGTCTGATCATCACCTTCAGGGATGGTCATAGATGGAGTCGCTGAAGTGTTAACAGTTGCTGCTGGAGTCACGAAAGAGCGAACTGTATCGCCCTGAGCTGCTTCCTCTGAACCAGAGTTGATCGTTACTGAAGGGATGAAGCCTACTGCCTCACGGCCCACCTGGTCAGCAGCGATCATGATGTCATTCGCCAGATTAGTTAGTACGTTAGCCATTCTAATATTCCTTTTAATTAAAGTTCGGGTAAAAACCCCGTTAAAACAAAATTGGGTTCCACCGGAACTAAAATCAAAAGGCCAACGCTGTTAACCTGTTTCTTAAATCATATCTGCATGAGTATAATTGTCAACTATTATTTCCCCTTTCCCTACTCTACTCGGTAAAAATAGAATTCTACCTAGTAAAAATAGAATTCTACTCGGTAAAAATAGAATTCTACCTAGTAAAAATAGAATTCTACCTAGTAAAAATAGAATTCTACTTGGTAAAAATAGAACTCTACTCGGTAGAAAAAGGGGACTTTAGAGTATTATGAGTCAACCACCTTGCCGCCCTTCTTAGCGAACGCCATTCTAGCAACTGCACCCATCGCATCAAACTCTGCACGAGTAATTGAGTTAGCGCCGCCACCAGAGGTTTCATCAGGAGTGTTGCTCCCACTTGATTTAGCGAAAAGATGGGGGGCCGTCTTACTTAGATCCTTCACCCAATCAGCAATACTCAACGGGGTAACTCCATCCACTCCGTACATCACATTACCATCCCGATCTGACGGAATAGCCTTATCTTCACTGAGGGTGAACGTATTACGAACACGATACATGACATCTTCGATTGCCGAAGCCGCTACTCCAGCCGCTACAGCCGCGTCCTTTGCCGCCCCATCAATAATCAACCCTTCCAGCCGCCCATGTAATGAATTGTTCTTGCCTGTCAGGTCATCAATCTGTTTATCATACTCACCCTTCATGGAGGATACTCGGTTCTCGACCAGTTCATCCACCTTTCCAGAGTCCAATAACTTCTTGTCCTTAATATTCTGTGACTCTTCTTTAAGAGCCTCATACTCATCCAAATCAACTCCATCGAACTTCTTAAAGCCCTCCAAGTCCTTCATCAGTTTTACATTGTTCTGACGGAACTCGTTAAGTTTCTCTTTGGATGTTGCCCCTTCCACCTGAAGCTGAAAACCTCCAGACTCTACTTCAGAATAAAGAGCGCGATGTTCCTCTGGAACTGAATCAATATCACTGACATTGAATTGTAATGACATAGGTTATTTCTCCTGTGTTGTTGTTGAATCTGTGTTTAGACGACTCATCTCGTCTTCCACTGTAACATCAGGTGGAAGTTTCTCGCCTTGTTCCATATTATATAAAAAAGTGTCCATCGAAATCATATCAGCTTGATAAGCCTCGATAAGAGCCTTAATGTCACTGTGACCGAGTGGAGTACGCATGTAATCACGACTCAGCTCAACAGTAATTACGTCCTTAGAGATAGCCGGTTCATTCTGCCATGTGAGACTAATACTCAACGCCCGACTAACACCGTATTCCGCAACCCTGGCGATATTAGACAAAATACCTGACTCATTATTCTGTCGAGTCTGCATAGTCTCTGCCGACTCACTTACACGACTGTCCTTCTCGAACAATCTTGCCGACAACGAACTCATCATTGACTCTTTATTCTTTAATGCGTTCTCCAAAGACCCTAAACCCTGCCCCTGAAACTCAAGAAAGCCAGCTCTCGACTGTGGATCTGGAAGAATCCATGCCGAAGTTGTACCAATATACAATTCCTGATCACTTTGACCCGAAACTCCTGACACCCAAGGGGTAGGTAGTGCTGTAAAGTGGCGACCATGCTCTAAATCCGCTGAACTGCGGTAGTGGGATAGGTTTACATCCACCAAGTCGAGTACAGGTGGCTTCTGTGGAGTACACGATATACCCGCTGTAGTCATTACGATTGCGGGAATGAAATCAAGGGGCTTACCTCTGACTACAGGAGTGTACGACTCAATTAAATCCCCCTCCTCATTATATACAGATACAGTGTACTCATTCTCAATCAATGCGAGAACCCGATAACGTGTCTCTTCAGTAAGGTCAAACTCATCCCTACCAGCAACAACCACAGTCTCCTTCAACACCATAACACCGTCAAACCAGTTAATCAGTGCCTCACTGGGATACTCTACAATCTTTGTGGTTCCCTTCCTGTCATCATAATCCACCAGTAATATATGTCTTCCAGCTATCAAAATGTTTCGCACAGTTGATTCAACCAACTGATCTACATTCTCAGGAAGCTCCGACGGAGGAATCGTCTCTCCAGAACTCTTGTATATCGGCTTCTTGTAAGTCACAACCCCAGTCAGTGCGGTTACAGTCCTACCAGTCGCTCCGTAAAACAAACTCCGATCTAAATACGCACTGTAATCTGTGTCTTCCTGCTTCTGAAGTCTCGGAAGGTATACAGCACCCGCCGACTTAATCGAATCACTGCCAGAGTAACAGTCGCGGCACCGCTTCACTTGTTTAGAATGAAGAGAGAATTCAGGGTGGAATGAATCTACTGGCATAATGGGTCTTCCTGATTTAATTTAAAAGGATTCTATTCCTGTGGGATATTTTTAAGATAGTACACTATTGTTGTGAAAGTGTGAAGAATTTGGTATGTTTATCGACTGATGAAAAATGACGGAAAATCGACTGAGGTGGAAATTTGATTGAAATCAAACTACACCCAAAACAATCCTACGCACTCAACTCACCATGTACGGAGGCGCTATGGGGCGGTAGTGCCGGAGGTGGCAAGAGTTTTTTTATACGGGCATCAGCAGTCATATACTCTGTTGAAATACCAGGTCTACAAACGTACATCTTCCGTAGAAAATACAAAGATCTCATTCGCAACCACCTCCAAGGGTCAGGTTCCTTCAACGAACTACTGAAACCGCTGATAGACCAGAAACTTTGTAAGATCAACACTTCAGATATGGTTATTGATTTTGCGAACGGCTCCCGCATTAATCTCTGCCACATGCAGCACGAACACAATATGTATGACTACCAAGGTGCTGAAATCCATTATTGTGAGTTTGACGAACTAACAACATTCACTGAGGATATGTACACCTTCGTTAGATCACGCCTCAGACTCGGTGGACTGAAAATACCCGATAAATACGAGGGTATGTTCCCCCGTGTTTTAGCAGCAAGTAATCCTGGCGGTATAGGCCATAACTGGGTGAAGAAAGCGTGGGTTGATTACGGGGAAAATACTATATGGAGAACACCAAAAACCCAAGGGTTTATGCTTCGGCAATTTATTCCAGCCAAACTAGAAGACAACCCCACCCTTACAGAATCCGACCCCCACTACGCAGCTAAACTTCTGGGTATCGGTGATCCAGTAGTCGCACGAGCTATGCTTGAAGGCTCATGGGATATTACTGGTGGTGGTGCGCTCGACGACCTATGGTCACCCATCAGCCACGTCGTAGAACCCTTCCTGTTCTCTGGAATGAATACAGAACTATATGGCAACTTAGGCACCGTCAATAAAGAAGCCTTCTTCTTCTCTAAAGCATACGACTACGGCTCTTCCGCACCCTATGGAGTGATGTTCTTCGCAACACTTAAAGAAGACCTCACTATCGATTGGGTCGGGGTAAGTGACGGAAAAGGGGATGTCTCTCGTACATTCAAAAAAGGCTCAGTCTTCGTTATCGACGAAATATACGGGGCCGACGACCACGATAAAGGACTCTATGAAACAGTCCCCCAAATCGCAGAGAAAATCCACCAAAAACAGAAGAAATGGGGAGATCCGTTCCTTAATGCAGTAGCCGATGCCTCCATCTTCGATATCTATAACGGAAACTCTATCGCTAACGAATTCTCACTCCCACCTAATAACATCCACTGGAAACCCTCAGATAAACGGAAAGGATCGAGAGTTAATGGACTCAGTAGAATCCGTACACTACTAAGAAATGGCCTCCAAACACCCATGGAAGAACCAGGACTCTTCTTCTTTAGTAGCTGTGTACAATCCGTCAGAACTATACCTACACTCCCAAGAGATCCAAAAAACATGGAAGACGTAGATACCTCAGCCAATGACCACCTCTACGATGTATTACGCTACCACCTCTACGATAAACTGATGCTCGCAGGTCAACGGAGAATTAGTGGTTGTTAGTGGAGGATTAGTGGTTGTTAGGTTAATGGTGATAGTGTGGGGGTAGTGTGTGTTAGTGGTTACGAAGGATTAATGTCTACTGTGACTGGTTGACAGGGCTCGGGTGTTTGTAGAGTGTTGGACGATTGTTTGGTTAAGGACGGCTGTTCATCAATTACCTTATACTGATGTGACTCCGGCTCAACTGTACTGATAACCTTGAGTAAATTCGCATCCGGATCCGATACCTTTACCTCCACCGCCTTTAACTTAGGATACATATACTCCGTGATCGCCTTATGTACCGCTAACCTCTGTCCTCCATCCAAGTACGAAGGATCTGACTGGATCTGGGTCGCACCCTCAAAGTTCCCCTCCTCCAAGTGCTGCTTGAGCAAATGGTCCTTGCTGGTGGACTCACTCACTAAATCTAACATCGCTACCACTGGGTTGTATCCAGGGTAATTGTCGTCGATGACCTGTAAAAGACCTTTTGGCTGTTTCATGAACGAAGTTTAAGAGATGTTTGATGAGTTGTAAAGTACAACTTTTGTTGTAAAGAAAAAATATATTATCTGACCTGTGTTTTATATATTATTTAATATATAAAAAGAGGGACATTATTATAATGTATCATTACCCTTTACAGGAGAGCAATTTATACCTCAACCATTCTAACCCACGGCTATTCGATAAGTACATCCAAGGTGTTGCTCTGAAGATTCGCCGGGCTTGCGGAGTTAATGACTGGCAAAGCGCAACCGAAAAACAACTAAAGGAACGAGATACTATCCATGACAATATAAGCCTTCTCGCTAGTGTGTTAAAGGTCAATGATGAGTCGGTGAGATTGGGAATACAACAAAAGTTGTAATACCCTTTGGGAAGGAAAAAATTGTTAGGGGTTGATGCAAATTTCTGGGGCAAGGCCGGGGGGGGGTATCGGTACGGTGGCCACCTCACTTTATCCAGGCGAAAAAAAGCCGGCTATCAAGCCGGTTTATTTGTGGTTTATCCCTGGTTTAAATTATCAAGAAGAGCGTAGCTATCAGAATAGCGAGGGCGTAACCCGTTATAATGCTACCTGTTACTACTAATAGTATTTTCAGCATGCTCAACTCTCCTTTGATATATCCTTTCATATTTTGCGGCCGACTGGAATACCGTGGCCGCTTGTTTAGCGCTTAAACCATAGTGTTGTCGTTGGGCTTGATAGCTCAGATAATACAGTTGATCGATGACTTTACTTTCTTCGGCTGTTATGTGCATTTTTCACCCTCCATGGTTTCAGCCTGAATCCGTGACTTCCAATTTGAAGTCAGCCATATCCGAAGCAAACCTGCCCAATTTTTCTTAATCCAGCCTACTTGTTTGGCTGGACACCTGTTTTTTACCAAGCTGAGTGCTTGTCGTGCCAT
>Ga0233446_1003003_pt1 | contig 10175 bp, 8 predicted proteins | sample SI_124_October20_4_FD_182780 | JGI IMG/M metagenome (GOLD analysis project Ga0233446, IMG submission 182780) | Seawater microbial communities from Saanich Inlet, British Columbia, Canada - SI_124_October2016_120_MG | ecosystem: Environmental > Aquatic > Marine > Inlet | place: Canada: British... | reverse complement strand
TTAGAAAAAAGATTGGTTGATTTAGGGAAAGCAAAGGATTTTCAGTATTATAAAGAAATGCTTTCAGTTAATATTGGAGAAACAGTTGCCTTTGCTGAACAGAAGAATTTTTATCAAGTTGCATCCGCAATAGACAAGCCCGTAATAAGAAAAGTTTTTAAAGGCAAGAGTCTAAAAACAATAACAAAAAATCTTAAAAAATATAAAAAAGAAAATGAGCTTATAGAGAAACACATAAAAAAGTATGAATGGGTTAATAGCGAGTATGTAAGCGGTGCCTGGAAAAAAGAAAAGTGGGTTGAGTTATTTAAAAAGGCTTTTATTTTAGACAAGAGACCACAGGAGAATCTTGAGGAATTATTAGATAATTTTAATAATTTAAACAATAAGAAGAAAGAAATAATAAAAGAATTAAAACCAACTAAAGATGTTTTGCATGCAATTAGGTCACTGGAAGAATTAATTGCACAAAGAGACTGGGCAAAAGGATATCTTACTAAATCATTAATAAGTTATCATAAATTAATTGATGAAATAGCCCGTAGAACCAAGTTAACAAGAGAAGATCTGTTTAATTTTTCTTACACAGAGATAATTGATTATTTTAAAGGTAATAAAAAACTAGAAAAAAAAGAGCCTGAAAATAGAAAGAAAAATGGATTTGCTTTAATTATAAAAAATGGAAAATTGAGTATGGTAAGCGGTGAAAGAAATATTCAAAAAGTTATAAGAGAAGAAAAAATATCCGATCCATTCGAAAAGATAGTTTCAAAATCTTTTTTTAAAGGCTTAAGCGCTTCAAGGGGCGTTACTAGTGGTAAGGTTAGGGTTTTAGAGGATTCGTCTAAAATACCAGAATTTAAAGACGGTGAAATTATAGTTACCTATATGACAACTATGGAGTTTACGCCAATTTTTAGAAAAGCAAAGGCGGTAGTTACTGATGAGGGGGGTATGTCTTGTCACGCGGCTATAATCTCTAGAGAATTTAAAATTCCTTGTATTGTTGGAAGTAAGGTTGCAACAAGGGTTCTAAAGACAGGTGATTTGGTTGAGGTCGATGCAAATAATGGTATAATAAAAATATTAAATAAATAATTAAAGATTAATAAAATATCATGAAACTAAAAGTAAAAGATTACAAAGGATTATTCAAAATGAATGGAGGTCTTACCTGTCTGCATAGCGAATTTTTAGTTAAGGGATCCCTTGGTTTAGGTGACGCACTTGTTGTATGCAAGCAAGGTAATTGGCGCTCATTTATAAATAAAAAAGGAGAAAATAAATGTTTAAAAAAGGGGTATGAAATTTTTTCTGATTCTGAAAAATACAATCAATATAAAAAAGATTTTCAGGATTACATTAAAGTGGCTAAGGAAAATGTTATATCCGCCTTTTCTTCTAAAAAAAATGTTTCATATAAGGAATTTAAAGAACTACTACCATTTTTTGCTAAATTATGGCATTTTTATGGAATGACCGAATTTTCATATCATGATCTTGCTTATAAAAAAATGCAAGAAAATGACGATAAAGTTCTTAAAAAAAATTTAAATGATTTAGGTAAATTAAAGTTTAAAGGGAGGGAGATGCTTAATTCATATATTTTTGAAAATGGGGCCTTGATTAATTTTCTCCGATCAATAGGCAATCAATTTTTAAACGACGAAGAAAATACTTTCTACCTCTTTAGTAATGAGCTGGACAATCTTTTTAATAATAAAAAAATATCCAACAAGACGATTGAAGAAAGAAAAAAGTATTATAGTTGTATTTTCGAAAAAAATAAATTTCAAATTTTTTCACCCAAAGAGTCTTTAGCGGTATGGAGCACTTTTTCCAGGATAGAAGAATCTAAAAAAAATAGTGAAATAAGAGGGGTTATAGCAAATAAAGGAATAAAGCGTGGAAAAGTTATAATTATCCCTATGCTAGTTGATATGGAAAAAATTTTAAAAATAAATTCTAAAATGAAAAAGGGCAATATTTTAGTTGCAGAAAGTACCACGCCAGAACTAATGCCTTTATGTAAAAAAGCTTCTGCGGTAGTAACCGATCAAGGGGGCATGTTGTCACACGCAGCCATTGTTTCTCGTGAACTTGGAATCCCGTGTGTTATTGGTACCAGAATAGCTACCCAGGTTTTAAAAGACGGTGATTGGGTTGAAGTGGATGCCGAAAATGGTATAATAAAAATATTAAATAAATAATTTAAAATTTATGACAGAAAACTATGAACCAACTCACAGGGAAAAATTTGCACGTGCAGATATAGAAAAAGAACGATTTAAAGATGAATTAGAGGAAAATAAAAAAGAGGATAATTTTGGCATATTCACGGAAGAATTTGAGGAAAGATATGCTGAAGCACAAAAAAAATTAGATAAATTAATGGCAGAGGGACACGAAGAAGCGCTAGAGTTAAAAAAAGAACACGAAAGACTTAAAAGAGAATTGGGATATGCACAAAAATTTGCAAGAGAAATAACTTGGGATACCCCGGAGGGCGAAAAAGCTTTGGATGAATCCCGAAAAGCATGGAAAGAATTAGAGGAATTTGAGGTGTCGAAACTTGAAATGCCGCCAAGATCAGAAAAATCAGTTGAATAAAGAAAAGGAGGCCCCGCTAAATAAGTGGAGTCTCTTTTAAAATATTTTTTAAAGTATGACAAAAAAAGAATTAGGCCATATAGTCAAAAAAATTAAAAATAGAAAATGGAAAAAAAGAGGGCAGTGGAACTCTAATATTTTGCTTTCTGAAATTTTTGGGGAGGGTGAATCAACGAGCAGTATTAAAAAAATAGGATTGCCGTTCAAGAAGGATGTAGGTATTTGGCTTAATAGTGGTGATTATTTAGATCTAGAAAAAAACTGGCAAGAAGCTAGAAAAATTATTGAAGGTAATTATAAAAAGGATAAGAAATATTTATCAAAATACGCAAACTTTTGCCTAAAAGAAGGAAATAATCTCGTTGATTATTCGAAAAGAATTTCAAAAAGGAAAATTAAGGGAGTAAGTAACGATAGATTGCATAAAAATTATGAAGATTTAATTTTTGTCTGTAAAGACTATATGCCCTTTATGTTTAGCTTGCATGTTTTTGATGCTTTTTTAACAGAAAATTTTGATAGTTTATTAAAGAGCTTTATTAAAGACAAGAAAAAAAGTAGCTCAGATTATTTTGACTATAAAGAAGCTTTGACTCTCCCGACTAAAAAAATATATGTCTTAAAAGAAAGGGATGATTTACAAAAAATAGCAGAAATTATAAGAAGTAAAAAATATAAAATTAATAGTGTGAAAGTTAAAGCGTTAATAGAAAGACATTATTTGAGGTATGGCTGGATTAATATGGTTATGTTGGAGGATGGGCCATATACTAATAAATATTTTTTAAACAAATTAGAAAAAATAATTAAAAATGGGGATGGTGATTTTAGGGAAAACTTAAAAAGAGAAGCAAAAATAAAAAGAAAGAATAAAGAGGTAATGAAAGAAATAAAAAGGTATAAAGATTTTTATATTATTTCGGAAATGGTTCAGGTTTTTGGTTTTTTAAGGTCTTTTAGACTCGATGTTCTTTATGTGGCGTTGTTTAATGGTTGGGATATTTTTGAAGAGTTAGCAAAAAGATTAAAAATTAACGCTATAGATTTAAAACATTTATCTTCAGAGGAGGTGGGAAAAGCTCTTAATAAAAACTTAAATTATAAAAAAATTATTAAAGAGAGAAAGATAAAAAATTGCTCTATTATGATAGGAGATAAAAGATACGAGCTAACTGGCAGGGACTGTGATTTTGTTTCAAGGTATATAAAAGTAAATGATAATATTAATATTTCTAACAAGGAAATAAAGGGAAATATTGCTTATCCAGGCAAAATTAAGGGTTTTTGCAGGATATTACACAAAATTAGTGATATGAAAAGGATAAAAAAAGGGGATATTTTAGTTATTTCTATGACGGACCCTAATTATATACCCGCAATGGAAAAAGCAGGTGCATTTGTAACCGATCAAGGTGGTATATTATGTCATGCATCTATAGTGTCTCGTGAGATGAAAAAGCCATGTATTATCGGAACTAAAATTGCTACCCAGGTCTTGAATGACGGTGATTTGATTGAGGTAGATGCTAATAGTGGTATAATCAAAATATTCAATAAATAATTTAGAATTTATGGAAAACGAAAAATTTGAAGGGGGAAGTAATGTAAATAATGAAAATAAAGAAAAATCAACTTATTTCATTCGTCACAGTAGGGCTAGCTATAAAACTTACGAGGACGTTTTAGCATCAGAAAATCCTCAGGCCGCACATGATCCTAATAATCAAATAGAAAACGACTTACCAGAAGCAGGAATTGAGCTTGCTAAAGAAAAAGCAGAGCAGTTTTTTGATAATTTAGATCCACAAAAAGACGTTTTATTTTTTGCTTCCAGTAAGGAAATGAGAGCATTTGAAACAGCTAAGATTTATCAGAAAATTGCTAAAGAAAAAGGATTTGTAATTCTTGATACACACAGTAAAAAAGGCAAAGATGCAAAAGAGGGAATGGCAAGAGAGATGGCAGATGAAAACATTAGATCTTTAAATAATCTTTCTTTAAACATTCCCAACACATTAGTTGGCTCTGTGTTTAATCCAGAGTCTTACCTAGGAGAAATTAATTGGGATAAGGTTGACCAAGAAACTAAGGAAAAATGGGAACAGGCCAGGAAAATTATTAACTCTGATGACAAGGGTTCTTGGGGGGCTAACTTTTTCCATTATTCAGAAGAAATTAAAAAAATATTCCCAGACATTGGAAGCTCTAAAGATTTTCATGAAAGAAAATTTAAAAATATACTTGAATTAGTTAGTTTTGGCCAGAAAAAAATAGAGGAAGATAATAGTGATAAAAATATGAAAATAGTAGCTTTCGGTCACGAAGATTATTTGGGCGTGGCCTTAAATGATTATTTTGGAGATCATGAAATAGGAAATTGTGAAGCCATAACCATTGAAACAAATGGAGACGGGTTTAATTTTTCTAAAGTTTAAATTATGGGAGAAAATAAGTATACATTTGCCTGGAAGTAGACGTGAAAAATGGTATAATAAGGATATTAAATAAATAAAATATGTTTACAAAAGATTTTAAAAAAATAAACTATAAAGATGTAAATATTGCCGGTGGTAAGGGGGCATCTCTTGGCGAGATGATTCAATCTAAAATTCCTGTACCACCTGGTTTTGTAGTTTTGGCTCAAACATACGATCGATTTTTAGAGGAGACAGATTTAGGGGTAGAAATCGATGCGGTATTGGGAAAGATAAAGCATAATGATATTAACTCTGTTGAAAGAGCGTCAGTTAAAATTCGAGATATGATCCGTGATGAAAAATTTCCAAAAGATATTGGTTCGGAGGTAAAAAGGGATTTTAAAAAATTAGGAGCTAAGTATGTTGCGGTTAGAAGTTCGGCTACAGCCGAGGACTCGTCCATTGCTTCTTGGGCAGGAGAGTTGGAGAGTTATTTAAATGTTACAAAAAAAAATTTATTGGATTCAGTAAAAAAATGTTGGTCTTCACTTTTTACCCCAAGAGCTATTTTTTATAGATTCGAAAAAAACCTACAAGATCAAAAAGTTTCAGTAGCAGTAGTTGTTCAAAAAATGGTTCAATCAGATGTTTCTGGGATTTGTTTTACGGTTCATCCGGTAACCGAGGATAAAAATCAAATTATAATTGAAGCTGGTTGGGGATTGGGTGAGGCAATAGTGTCTGGTTCTATTACGCCAGACAGTTATATAATAGATAAAAAAGATTGGTCAATAATTGATATAAATATTTCCGATCAATCTAGGCAATTACTTAGAAACGGTGAGAGGGGTATTAAATGGAAATTGGTTTTAAAAAATAATCAAGAAAAACAGAAGATGACAGGGGCACAAATTATAAAGTTAGCAAAAATTTGCACAGGTATTGAGAAGCATTACAAAAAACCGCAAGACATTGAATGGGCAATTGAGAAAGGAAAGATTTATATAACCCAAAGTCGCCCGATTACTACTTTAAGTTAATTTCATGTATAAATTACATTTTTCAGTTTCTAGTTTTAGTTTATTGGCGTTGGACATGATATTTGATCCACGTTTTTATGGTGGGGTTAATTATCGAGTTATTAATAACAATGGAACGGCCTATTCTTATCTTACTAAAAAGGGTATAAAAGAAACTTATGATTTAAGTAAAAATCTTCTTAATAAAGAATTTTCTAGTGAGTTAATAAAAAAGTCTGAAGTTTTGAACGGGAAAATGAAAAAATATAAAACGCCGAAACTAACAGGGGTAAATGTTTTTAAAAGGTGGTATGAGCTGGTTGAGTTATTTGATGACTTTGATGATTTATATCGATTTTATGAGCAGCCTTTTCAACAAGCTCTTGAGGAAAAGATAATAAAAAAATGCAAAAACAAAAATCAAATAGTGGAGCTTCTAAAAAAACCTTCTTTAGCTAAAAAAATTAATTTTGACGAAGAAGAAAGCTATGCTTTAAATTTATTGATAAAAATGGGAAGATTTAAATTAGAGCTTCATGAAAGTGCCGTGCCATTTGTTGATTCTATAAACATATTTGGAAAATTTTTAGCGAAAAAATATAATTTATCATTAAACCAAGCTTTACATCTTAGAAAGGAAGAATTTGAAAAGGCACTTAATGGTAAAAATCCTAATATTAATTTAATTAACGAAAGGCTTAAGGGGTACGCTTTAATACCTAAAAATAAAAAATGGCATTGTTTTTCAGGAAAAGATTATTTATATTGGAAGAAGAAAATAGAAAAAAATCAACCAGAATATATAAGAGGAGATGTTTCTTATCCCGGTAGAGTTAAAGGTAGGGCGGTAATTCATTTGGACTGGATAGGCGGAGTTGATATTCCCAAGGGTTCAGTGTTAGTTTGTGGTATGACTAACCCACAAATTGTGCCTTTTTTAAAAAATGCTTCAGCTATTGTGGCCGATGAGGGTGGATTAACTTGTCATGCTGCTATTATATCTCGAGAGTTAAAAATTCCTTGTATTGTTGGAACGGGCAATGGAACTAGGTTAATTAAAAAGGGTGATTTAATAGAGGTGGATGCCAATAAGGGGGAAGTTAAAATTATTAAAAAATAATCAAGTAAAAAAAACAGCGTCCTTATTAGGACGCTGTTTTTTTATATTTTTATTTTAATATTTCGATTGTAAGTCTTCTTTTTCCGAAGTTTAGAGCTTGTTGTCTGGTTTCCATCCAGATATCAACTCTGTCTCCGTAACGAGGGTGAGTCCTATCTTCTACGGTAAATATCTTGTCTCCAAAATATTCAGGAATTCGGACCTTGGTGCCAAACTTTAAAAAGTTGGCTGCGATTGTTCCATCATGAACCCGAGTTCCATCAGCAGTTATAAACGGCGTACTATCACATTGATCTACGGTACTTGAATAAGCCGTTAAAGTAACATATTTAGTATAGCTAACCTCTATTTTAGCAGTTTCTTTTAGTTGTCTTTCTTCAAAGTTTCCTGCAGTTTGAACTCCTAGAACCCTTGGTGCAGCCCTTAAAACGGCTTTATTATAAACAACTGCTTTGTTTTCCACTTTTTCTACAGTATTAGCTAAAGTAATATGTGGAAAGCAAAAGTTTGCTAGTATAGATAATAAAATGATCGCATTTAACGTTTTCAGGGGAACATCGTCTAGTTCCGCTGAAATCTCATCTTTTTTTACCCTCCTTGGAAGGTTTTTTGTCATAAACTAGTGTTTAATTATTAAATTTCCGTAATTTACAGAATACTTTATCTAAATAAAAAACCCCTTATAATAAGGGATTTACTTTTTCAGATATAACGGTATTATAGCATATATAGGCAAAAAAGTCAATAGTTTGACCCTAATTTATTGACTTTTAAGTTTATTTTTATTAAACTTGAATATCAACTTAGATTAAGTTAAAAAATGAACCTTTTTAATAAAATAGTAAAAAATTTACAGGAGGAAGGAAAAATGCACATGATGCCAACTAGTTCAAAATTTGATCCAGGCAAGGTAAAAGTAATGGGGATAAGAATTTTTTTAGAAGATAGAATAACTACCTATGAAATTAAGAAAATATTAGGTTTGCCAGTTAATGTTTCGGTAGACATAAGCCAAAGAAGGAAAAGGATAACCGATAATCCCAGCGTAGAGGTAAATTCGGAAAATTTAGTTACTTCCAGTCAAAACTTTAAAGAAAGATTTAAGGCTTGTAGCAATTCACTTGATTTTATGTTGTTGTATGAGGATTGTTCTCATAACAGTATTTGGGCAGATGTTGTCCTTCGGGCCTGGGAAAAGGTTTCTGGCGATCAAATTGCCAAAGCAACTACCTTGGAAGAAGCTCTTAAGTCTTTTGCCGAGTCACCACCAAAAAAACGTCACCCAGCTTTAGTTAGTTGTATTGAATTAGTTGAACATAAAAGCCAACTACAGAAAATATCTAAACTTGTTTTATGTAACTCGCCGGTATTATCAATACCCAGAAGATTGCTGGTTTTAAAAGCTGCTCAATATTTTTCTTAATTAATTTTTTGCATTTTTAAGTTGTTTGACCGCCTGCTAAAATAGTAAGCGGTTTTTAAATTTAAAAATACTTTAATTAAGCCCAAAACGGGTCGACAAAAACAAAAATTTATATTATTATAAACGTGTAGCCGCAGTGTGCGGCAATTTTAATATTATAAAAAATATTTAAAAAACTATGAACGTAGTTAAACCAAAAGAAATGAAGATAGTTCATATATCATCGGAAATTGCCCCTTACTCTAAGACAGGGGGGATGGCAGATGTTGTTAATTCATTATCCAGAAAGCAGTCGCAATTTGGTTATAGGACAGCCATCTTTTCGCCTTATTATGGTTTTATTAAAAGAAAAAAATTTGAAAGAGTTACGGTAGCAAAAAGTTTAACTTTAAAAATAGGAGAAACTAAATACACCTTTGCAGTTAAAAAGGTAAAACTTTATGATAATGCAGATATTTATTTTATCTGTAATAATGAAATGTTTGGGAGTAGCAAGATTTACGGGACCGATCACGATGGGCTCCGTTTTTATTTTTTTCAAATGGCAGCTTTGCAGTTTATGCGTCATTCTGATTTTATTCCTGATGTAATCCATTGCCATGATTATCATGCCGGATTGGTCCCCGGGCTTGTTAAAAGGTCAAAAAAGTTTTTCAAAAAAACAGCTACTGTTTTTACGATTCATAATTTAGTTTTTCAAGGGCCAAAAAACTGGTGGGAAATTCCTACTAAAAAGAGGGATCATGGAAGAGGGGCGCCGACAACAGATAAAAAAGCAATAGAATATATTAACTTTACTAAAAGAGGAATAAGTAATGCTGATATTATAAATACAGTTTCTGAGCGCCATGCCGAGGAGATTTTAACTCCAAAGTATGGCCAAGGGCTTGATAGATTATTGCAGAGAAGAAAGCATAGGGTTTTTGGGATTGTTAACGGCATTGACTATAAGGTGCATAATCCAAAAACCGATAAACATATCTATCAAAAGTATGATTGGGATACGCTTAGACTTAAAAAGAAAAACAAACTAGCTCTGCAAAAAGAATTAAAGCTTCATGAAAGTGAAAAAACTCCAATGATGGGCTTTTCTAATAGATTGAGTGAGCAAAAAGGCGTTATGCTTTTGCAAAAAACCTTGGATACATTACTTAAGGCTAATTTACAGGTTGTTGTGGTTGGGGATAGGCATGGAACAAAAGAATATATTGATTTTTTTAAGAGTATGGTGAAAAAACATAAAGGTAAGGTCGCAATTTATCTAAAGGCTCGTTTTCCAGATGACATGGAAAGTAAAATGTTTGCAGCAAGTGACATGTTTTTGATGCCATCTCGATATGAACCTTGTGGAATTTCACAAATGAAAAGCCTTCGTTATGGAAGTATCCCCATAGTTCATAAAACAGGGGGATTATCAGATACAATTAAAAATTATAACCCTTTAACACGCAGGGGTAATGGTTTTGTGTTTAAATCATATAATGAACAAGAGTTTTTAGTAGCTGCAACTAGGGCTATTGAGGACTATAAATACCCTAGTAGTTGGGAATACTTAACCTGGAGAAGTATGAAATTATCTTTTTCTT
>Ga0233446_1003002_pt1 | contig 10176 bp, 10 predicted proteins | sample SI_124_October20_4_FD_182780 | JGI IMG/M metagenome (GOLD analysis project Ga0233446, IMG submission 182780) | Seawater microbial communities from Saanich Inlet, British Columbia, Canada - SI_124_October2016_120_MG | ecosystem: Environmental > Aquatic > Marine > Inlet | place: Canada: British... | reverse complement strand
ATCCGCGATATTTCGTCGCTTCTCGCCTGAACCGTTATTCTTGGCGGCATAAATTTTAAGATGTGCCCTGTAAACGGTACATAATTGGGTTAATTTGAAATTCTCTTTGCCTGCACACCCTTACGCCATGTAGGGAGTGCAGACGAATGCTTGTAAAAATAATATCGAATTAAAATATATCGAGTTTACAACAGGTTAACACATTTTCTCAAGCAAGCACTCTGAAATTTTTTCATAACAAAAATGATAAGCCCCAATATTTGATGCGAGAAGGACTTGTCGATCATCGATCTCTATGTTATACCATTTTTACCAAAAGGTATATTAAAGGTGCGGAAGTGTGCCTCCCCCCTCTCGTGTCCTGGACAAAGGGGCGAGATAGATTAGTCATTGATACAGAAATCCATGGGTGCTGCGAAAAGACATGCATAAGGACATAGACGGAAAACTACTCGCCAAAGAGATTTTGAAAGAAGTTTCACAAGACGTTGCCGATTTGGCAGCGGCGGGATGGCAGCCGAAACTGGTCGCCATTGTCATTGGCGATTCAGCTCCTGTCGCCCTTTATGTCCGTAATCAAAAGCGTTCTTCCGAGAAGGCGGGGATCAATTTTGAAGAACGGGCCTTTACGGGGCAAAGCACTGAAGATGAGGTTCTTGCGGCTATTGCCTCGATGAATGCCGATCCCCGCATTACTGGAATTATTCTTCAGCGTCCTGTTCCCGATCATATGAATATCCGCCGTTTGCAGTCGGCTGTTCACCCCTTAAAGGACGTCGAGGGCATGCATCCGTCCTCCATCGGTGACATCGTCTATAACGACATTCGTCTGGGGCCTTGCACGGCGATGGCCTCAGTCGAGCTTTTGAAGCAGACCGGCCTTGAGTTAGTGGGTCTGGAAGTGACGGTGATCGGCCATTCTGAGATCGTTGGCAAGCCCATCGCCTTCTTGTTGATGGCCGAGGGGGCAACGGTGACGGTATGCCATCACATGACACGCAACCTTGCGGTCCATTCCAGAAGGTCCGATGCGGTCTTCATCGCGGTGGGCAAGCCAGCCCTGATATCCGGCGACATGATCAAGCCTGGGGCGGCGGTGATCGACATCGGCATTAATCAGGTCACTGACGAAGACGGCAACACCAAAGTCGTCGGTGACGCAGATTACGACAGTTGCGAGAAGGTTGCGGGCTGGATTACCCCGGTGCCTGGCGGTGTGGGCCCAGTAACTGTGGCCATCCTGATGCGCAATTCCGTTGTTGCCGCGATTCGCCAGAAAGAACATTACGAGGCCCGTTTTGGCACGGAGCCGGTGGGCAGCCAAACCCAAAAATTAGCCAATTCAGAATAAGATTTACACAGAACTGAGGAAGTCACCATGGCCAAGCACGACCAGCATAAGAACCCGAAGAGCGATATCGAGATTGCGCAAGGGGCAAGCATGCGCCCGATTTCGGAGATCGCAGCCGAAAAGCTTGGCGTCGATGCGGAGCATCTGGAGCCTTACGGTCATTATAAGGCGAAGATGTCGTTGGACTACATCGACACCTTAAAGAAGAACAAAAACGGCAAGCTGATTCTGGTGACGGCGATCTCGCCGACGCCGGCCGGCGAGGGCAAGACGACGACGACGGTCGGCCTCGGCGACGGCTTAAACAGAATCGGCAAAAAGGCCATCATGTGCCTGCGCGAACCGAGCCTGGGTCCGTGCTTCGGCATGAAGGGCGGGGCGGCCGGCGGCGGTTACGCCCAGGTCGTGCCGATGGAAGACATCAACCTGCACTTTACCGGTGATTTTCACGCCATCGGGGCGGCCAACAACTTGCTCGCCGCGATGATCGACAACCATGTCTACTGGCACCACAACGACGACACCGGCCTGGACAACCGCCGCATTACCTGGCGCCGGGCCGTCGATATGAACGACCGTTCGCTGCGTGACGTCACCACGTCCTTAGGCGGCGTCGCCAATGGCGCGCCGCGCCAGGGCGGCTTCGATATCACGGTGGCTTCGGAAGTGATGGCGATCTTGTGCCTGTCGAAAGACTTAGACGACCTGCAGCGCCGCTTAGGGAACATCATTGTCGGCTTTTCACGGGACCGCAAACCGGTGACGGCGAAAGACCTTAAAGCAGCGGGCGCGATGTCGGCTCTGCTGAAAGACGCCATCAAGCCTAATCTGGTTCAGACCATGGAAGGCAACCCGGCCTTCATTCACGGCGGTCCGTTCGCCAACATCGCGCACGGCTGCAACACCCTGATGGCGACCCAAACGGCCCTGAAGTTGGGCGATTATGTCGTCACCGAAGCCGGTTTCGGCGCTGACTTAGGGGCCGAGAAATTCTTTGACATCAAATGCCGCAAGGGCGATCTCAAGCCCGATCTGGTGGTTCTCGTGGCCACAATCCGGGCCCTCAAATACCACGGTGGCGTCGAGAAGACCAATCTGAAAGAGGAGAACCTGGAGGCGCTGGAGGCGGGCTTTGTCAATTTGGAACGCCATATCTCGAACATCTCCCACTTCGGCATGAAAACGATCGTGGCGATTAATAAATTCTCCGCCGACACCGCGGCGGAAGTCGAGCTGGTCAAACAGAAATGCTCGGAACTGGGCGTCGAGGCGGTCGAGTCCGATCACTGGGGCAATGGTGGGGCCGGGGCGGAAGACCTGGCGAAAGCCGTCGTTGCCAAGATCGAAAAGGATGAGTCCAACTTCCACCCGCTGTATCCCGATGAAATGACCCTGTGGAACAAGATCCGCACCGTGGCGACGTCGCTCTACGGCGCCGAGGAAGTCATTGCAGACAAGAAAATCCGCGATCAGATCAATACTCTGCAGGAAGATTACGGACATTTTCCGATTTGTATCGCCAAGACCCAGTACAGTTTCTCGACCGATCCCAACCTACGCGGCGCGCCTTCCGGCCATGCGGTGCCGATCCGTGAAGTCAGGTTATCGGGCGGGGCTGAATTTTTGGTTGTCGTTTGCGGCGATATCATGACAATGCCGGGGCTGCCGCGGATACCGGCGGCGACCAACATTCACATCGATACGGACGGCCGCATCGCCGGCCTATTCTAAATAAAATTTGAGAAGATAGAACCATGAGCGAAGCAACGATTATTGACGGCAAGGCTTTTGCCGAAGGACTGCGCGGGCGTATTGGCACTGAAGTCGCCCGCATCAAGGCGGATCACGACCTGACCCCGGGTTTGGCGGTGGTGCTGGTCGGCGAAGACCCGGCATCTCAGGTTTACGTGCGCAACAAGGGCAAACAGACCTTGGAAGCCGGCATGAACTCGTTCGAGCACAAGCTGGATGCCGACACGCCGGAAGAATCGTTACTTTCATTGATCGACACCTTGAATAAGGACTCATCGGTCAACGGTATTTTGGTTCAACTTCCCCTGCCGGGTCACATCAACGAGGCGAAAGTCCTGGCGTCCATCGCGCCGGCCAAGGATGTCGATGGTTTTCACCTGATCAACGTCGGCAAGCTGACCACCGGCGATAAAAGCGCCATGGTGCCGTGTACGCCACTCGGCTGTATCATGATGCTGAAGGAACATCTGGGCGATCTGAAAGGCAAGCGGGCGATGGTGTTGGGGCGTTCGAACATTGTCGGCAAACCGATGGCGGCGCTTCTTCTGGCCGAACATTGCACGGTGACCATTGCCCATTCGCGGACCCAGGACTTAGCCGAAGAATGCGCCCGCGCCGATATCCTGATTGCCGCCGTCGGGCGCGATCGCATGGTCAAGGGCGACTGGGTCAAGCCGGGTGCCGTGGTCATCGATGTCGGCATCAACCGCATCGATGCGCCGGAAAAAGGCGAGGGCAAGACACGCCTCGTCGGCGATGTCGATTTTGACAGCGCCGCAAAGGTCGCCGGAGCCATCACGCCGGTGCCGGGCGGTGTCGGGCCGATGACCATCGCGTGCCTGCTCAGGAATACGGTTGTTGCAGCCTGTTTGCAAAAAGGTGTTGATTTGCCACAGATTTAAGTCGAGTTGCCGGTGAGAGACAGCCTCAATGGCTTCTTATTACCTCGTCACTTGTAACTTCCGTGAAAATGACATTGGCAGTATTCATGACGGTCGCTAATTTTTAACAGATAATACCATTGTGATAATACGGGTAAAAACCAGAAGCGACACATTGCCTAGGAGATGAGGGTCGCGTTTTTTCATGGGCCGTTAGTTGTAAATTTCCTGGTGGTGGGTTGAGTCCTTGCTCCCACTTGCCCCAGTAATTATCCAACAAAGATGCCACAGTAGTTTGAATTTCTACTCTCAACTTTGACACAGTGTTTGGACTGAAGATAAGAAAAGCCCCCCCTAGAAAGGCAACAAGGAATACTTTTGTAAAATGCTTTTTCATAAATACCACATCTTATGCATTGATAAAGAATGTAAGCAGCCCATCCTCCATTTTAGCCTCTAAAATTCCGTTATTAAATAGATAAAAAAAATGTAAATCTGACTAGTGATGTGAACATCACATCGTGTCAGTCCGAACTGTAGGAATAAAAGAGGAAATAGGCGTACGAAATAGTGGGTTGCGAGCCCCCACAACCATCGAAATAAGCCGCCAATTAGAGCCAAATCGGAGGTAACTTGCCGATCTTGTGATAATGGCGGTAACGCTCCTCCGCTACCATCAAAAAACCCTGTTAGGTCAATGGCTTAGCGGGGTTTTGCTTTTTGCACACCTGTTTGCTGATCGCATTGCTTTAATGCCCGTAAGTAACTGTATTTATTGCCTTATCCCTTGCTGTCCCTGCCTGTGTTGGTGCGCGGGTGCCGCAAGGATGCCGCACGGTGCCGCATGGAATAGGCAAATGTTCTATTTTTGTCCGGTACTTTTATCCCGCAATATCCCCTTAACTTCCCGCCAGACGCTAAGAACATAGTTGTCGTTTGCTGCGGCGGCGCTACGAATAGCAGCGCTAAGAGCGCCATTCAGGCCGTGCTGCTGGATCAGGTCGTCTGCAATTTGGTTGGGATCGTCGTGGGTCATGGGCGTGTCATATAGCAGCGCCATGACTATGCCAACCCTACAACGAGGATACAGCGCATTTACGTGATCCCGATGCAGATTATAGCCGACTGTCGCACCGCTGCTGTGTCCTGCTTAAAACGCACCAAACAGCGACGTGCCGTGCAACCCAACCTGACCCCTGCGCGCCTGCAACGGCCTTTCAGCCAACCGCGCTAGATATGCCAGCGTCGAGATGCGTTCAGCTCCCGGAATCACAAGCTGGTTACCGTCAGACTTAAACGTACGCCGCTTGGGCTTCGCGACCCGCTCAGCACCCGGTATGACGTACTGGTCGCCGATGGCTGTTCGTTCAATTGATGGTGTCATGTGCGCCTCCTGAATGCAGGTTAGCGGAGGCTTGGGCAGGTGTCGCTGTGGAAAACGTCTGACTTCCGGTTATGAGGTCTACAGCGGACTCTAAAAATGGTGGTCTCTGACTTCGGTTTTTGATGCAGTGGACGGCTCCCACCCGCCGGCATCACGATGTGCCAAAATGGTGGTTCTATGAACCACAGGGAAATAGGAGCCGTCCATGAGCGAAGTTATCACAATTGGTGTTGATCTTGCGAAGAACATTTTTCAGGTCCACGGCATTGACGCGGAGGGAGCCGTGATTTTCTGCCGGCAACTAAGGCGAACTCAGATGCTGCCTTTCTTCAAGAAGCAACCGCCCTGTCTGGTTGGCATGGAAGCGTGCGCCACCTCGCACCATTGGGCGCGGCAACTGATTGAACTTGGCCACGAGGTCAAACTGATGCCGCCGCACTATGTGAAGCCTTACGTTAAGCGGAACAAGAACGACATGGCAGATGCAGAGGCGATCTGTGAGGCTGTCACTCGACCAACCATGCGCTTCGTATCGGTAAAAAGCATGGAGCAACAAAGCGTGTTGATGTTGCACCGGACGCGGAACTTGCTGGTTCGCCAGCGGACCATGCTGATTAACGCCATCCGCGCCCACATGGCCGAGTTCGGAATCGTCGCGCCGGGTGGCGTGCCGCAGGTTAAAAAGCTCCTCAGTATTATCGCCGATACGGACGATGCCCGGTTGCCTCCGATTGCTCGTACTTGCCTGGAAAGTCTGGCCAGGCACTTCTTGTCACTTCACCAGGAAATTCATGTTGCCGAGAAGCACATTCATGCTTGGCATCGATCAAACGATGCCAGCCGCCGCCTGGAAACCATCCCCGGCATCGGGCCAATTATCGCCAGCGCCCTGACGGCTTCCATCACCGATCCAGAGGTCTTCAAGAATGGCCGTGAACTGGCAGCCTGGATCGGGCTTGTTCCCCGGCAGAACTCAACTGGCGGAAAGCAACGGCTTGGAAAAATCTCCAAACAAGGAGATCAATATCTGCGCTGGCTACTCGTTGCCGGAGCCATGTCGGTGATCCTGCACGCAAAACGGCGAGGCACGACTAACCTGCCGTGGCTTGCCAATATTATAGCCCGCAAGCCAGCCAAAGTCGCAGCGGTGGCGCTGGCCAACAAGAACGCCCGCATCGTCTGGGCACTGCTCAGGCAAGGCGGGACATATGAGAAGCCAGCAACCACTCCGGCAATTTGAAATGCGTGCGGGCAAGAGGAGTTAAACAGTTTGGCAGAGTGAAAGTGATGTAATGCAAAATCGGTCGAACCGAGGATTGGGAAAACCCGTTTGGGTCAAGGCGCATAAAGCGCGTGCTTTTGATTGGGACCCGATCCGGCGGATCGCATTAGGGCCAGCGGCCATGTGTGCCGCATCAACAGGCCGGACACATGACAGCACCCGACCAATTTGCACAAATATCAAAATAACCCTTGCCAACAGGGAGCCGTCCACACATGACCCTAAGGCGACCTTTGCCACTTTCCAGACCAATGTTTTTTCTCCAATGTGTACGCAATAATGACAATCGAAAAGGCACAAGCTAGTGGACCTTATATGGTGGCAATCTGCGGGAGCAACTCTGACCTTAATTGCTCTGGCTGAGGTAGGCGATAAAAGCCAGTTGGTCTGCATGGTGTTGGCGGCAAGGCACGGCAGGTCGCGGCCTGTATTATTTGGTGCGGTTGCAGCCTTCGGTCTGCTCAACGCGGCTGCGGTACTTTTGGGGTCGGCGTTGGGAACCTGGCTTCCACAAACTTGGGTGCTTGCGGCTATGGCCGCACTTTTCGCATTATTCGGCATACAGTCTCTTTTTCACTCCGAGGATGAGCAAGATCATGTAGAAGACGAGGTTAAAGGTCACGGTTTATTAGTTGCCACCTTCTTGATGATACTTCTCGCCGAAATGGGTGACAAAACACAAATATCGGTAGCTGGTCTTGCGGGTGTTTATCCTGCAACGGCGGTGTGGATAGGTGCGACGGTTGCCCTGTTTCTTACATCTGCCGCAGGGGTACTGGCAGGAAAAACGGTACTTCGCCGTTTGCCGTTGGTTTGGTTACACCGCTTCGCAGGCGTTGTCTTTCTGGTGTTAGCAGCATTGGCGGTTTGGCGGTTAATACAAGGATGACTACAAGTCTGTTCATGGCTATTTCCGGACTCTACCAGCATCCCTCAATAATGTCAGCAATGAGGTGCTACAGCAGAAGTGAATTTCCGGTTTTTTGTTTTTCCGTTTTTCACTTCCGGTTATGGGGGGTGCAGCGGACTCTAAAAATGGTGTCCTCTGACAGCGGCTTTTGTAGAGTGGCGCGGAGGGATCTCACCTCCGCGCTCTCCCAGAACCGTACGTGAACCTCTCGGCTCATACGGCTCCCGATGTCCGACCATTGGAGTATCCGCCAATGGCCTTTCCTTACCCCATGGCTCCTCCCGTCGCCGGTTGGCCATGGGCTTCGGCTGGACAATGCAGCCCCTTTGGTCCAGTCCCATTACAGGACCTTCATCCCTACTACTGGCTGCTCCGCCCCTGTGCTCCGCATCGGTACTCTGGCCCTCGCGGTTGTAGCCGCTTGAGGCGTCTCCCTTATGTCACCGTGCAATTTAATATCAAGATCACAATGTTTTTCATCCAGGTAAAGCGCAATCTTATCAATCAATGAGCGCAGGATTGATGCTTTACGGCATCACTTTTGAAGGTTTTGAACTTTTTTGAGCATTTTATTAAATTCCCTAACAAGCAGATCAATATCGCCTTCTTCAACCTTAGTTACGTTTGAGATCAAACAATTCATAGAAAATCCACCACCCGAGTTAAGGTCGGCCCTGAACACAGGCATATCCATTGTTGGTTTGTCTTCAATGGAGATATCCATAAGCTCTCCCGTTTCAATCGAGACCACGGCCTTCATGCCCTGAAGATCAATAATGGCAATAACGGGCTCTGGGGGCAGGCTGGATGGGGTGGTAAATTCATCGAAGCTAACGCCCTTGATGTATTCATGCTTACGAGAAGATTTATTGTGCCCGGGGCCGGATGGAAAACATGATCAAGGATCACAAAACCTACACCAAATCCGACCGCACCTCCTGTCATCGCTGGCAAGCCAACCAGTTTCGGCTGTTCCTGCACACCGGTGCCTACTGGTTACTGCACAGGCTCCGTCAGGCTGCACCCCGGAAATCGCTGTGGCGCAAGGCGACGTTTGAAACATTACGCCGAGGCTTCCTCAAGGTTGCCATGCGAGTCGAGGAGCTCAAATCCCGTATCCGCATCGCCCTGCCTTCAGCTTATCCATACCGCACGGTCTTCATCGCCATGGCAGGTCGCATCGCCGCACTCGGACCATGATCCAGGCGGTAAATGCCGCCGGATAAACCCTGAACTTCAACCTCCAACGCCTTCAAAAAATCAGCCTTCAAAATTACCGTGGACCCGGTTGCTACCGCTTGCCCGGATCAAATCTGACGCTGGCCATGAATAATTCAGGCTAGAACCTGATCTGAAGTAGTTTCGACCTGATCAGATTTGCTCTCCAGTTCACAACACAAACCAAAGTAGTGGAATACTCATCCTCATATGCGCTACTCTAACGGCATATCTAGTTTTACCTCTACCCATCAACAAACGATGTATTGAGCAATTCTAACAAAGGTGATTTTGATTTGACCGAATTTCCATTTGTGGGCTACCGATCAATTATTGCCGAAAGCTTTTACGCCCATAGTGAACAAAGTTCCAATGCTGTGAGAATTAGACCAGTCAGAGAAGAAGGTTTTCCAATTGGAATACGTGTAGAATCGTCTAGAAAGTTGCGTGACACCTCAGTATTCCCTATCGGCACAAAGTTCAGGTTGCGAGTAAAAGTGAAGAAGGGTGGAACACATTTATATTGTGGTCACAGAGATAAGATTGAAGTTGTTCAAGATTCGCCAAGTCCCAAGCCAGAGCTTGATTTTCTGACTGCGCGTAAGAAGCTACAAAATGGTATCCTTGCATATGAACTTTCTGATGCCGATAAATTCAACGAAGGAACTGCCTCCCAAGTTTCGGTCAACAAATACGAACGTGATCCCAAAGCTCGACTAGCATGTATTGAACACTTTGGCGCGAAGTGCTCGGTCTGCAATTTTGATTTTGAGGATTCATATGGAACCATCGGCAGCGGTTTTATCCATGTCCATCATCTTGTGCCGCTATCTACCATAAAACAAGATTATGTTGTCGATCCTGTGGAAGACCTGCGCCCTGTGTGTCCCAATTGCCATTCAATGATACACCGAAGAACTCCACCGTATGACATCCCTGAACTGTTGGAGTTAATGAAGAAGGCTCAGACGACGCCCTGAACCAATGAACGGTCTGGTAAAATATATAAACCCTCCGCCAGAACACCCATACGCACGGTGGTCAAAAGAAACAATGATGGGGTGACGTTAAGCCACCCCTTCATCATCATGCTGCCAGTTGATACCCCAGCTGGTTCAGATAATAGTCTTGGGCATCGAGTTTATAGTTACAAATAACCAGTTCCTTTTCCGTCTTTTTCGACATGCCATAAGCCACATCGCGGAGAAAGATCTGATAGTCTTTGAAACGCTCTCGGTTCTTGGGACTGTCATTGATAGTAATCATGAATTTGCATTTGTCTTTCACGGCATGACACCGTTCGGCAAATTTGTCAAAATCAAAATTTACATCATATAGTGATTCATCAAAGCCTTCATAGGGTGGGTCCAGAAAAACGAAGCCATTGTGCTTGGCGGC
>Ga0233446_1002998_pt1 | contig 10192 bp, 9 predicted proteins | sample SI_124_October20_4_FD_182780 | JGI IMG/M metagenome (GOLD analysis project Ga0233446, IMG submission 182780) | Seawater microbial communities from Saanich Inlet, British Columbia, Canada - SI_124_October2016_120_MG | ecosystem: Environmental > Aquatic > Marine > Inlet | place: Canada: British... | reverse complement strand
TTAATCCATTTACTAAAACTTTGCGTCGCTCAGAATATTCATCTTTCATTATTCGAATATTCGATTGATCACCATTGATAGCCTCAATAGCCGCTCTTTGAATAAATGGAGAGACACATGAATTAATCGTTTGTAGTAATAGACCCATTTTCTCAATAAGATGCTTGGGACCAATAGCAGCACCTATGCGCCACCCTGTCATAGCAAATGCCTTGCTAAAACCATTTAGAACAATCACATTTTCTTTGCAAAAATCAAGCATCGATGGACTGAAGAATTCACCACTATCTTCAAATACCAATCGAGAGTAGATTTCATCAGAAAGGATAAAAATACCTTTATCATTGCAAATTTTATAAATCTCTTGTATCTCTTTTTGATCAGTCATTGCTCCAGTAGGATTACTTGGAGAATTAATAATAACCAACCTTGTTTTATCTGTGATTAATTTCCTTACATCGTCAGCCATTAGTTGATGCTGATTTTCTTCCCTTAGTGTAACGCGCACTGCCTTAGCGCCACAAAATTTAATAGCAGAAAAATAAGTTGGGAAGCCAGGATCTGGCACGATAACCTCTTCTCCTTCGTTAACAAGACAACGAATAGAAAAATAAATAATTGCATTTGCACCTGGTGTAATAAGGATTTGGTCAATATCTGGTTTAAAACCTCTAGATTTAAATGTTGTTTCTGCCACGGCTTCTCTCAACTCAAACAAACCCATTGAATTTGCATAATGAGTATCACCATTTTTTAATGCATCAACACATGCATCAACTATGTTGTCTGGTGTGTCAAAATCAGGCTCCCCTAATTCAAAATGTAGAATTTTCCTGCCTTCTCTTTCTAGCTTCTGAACCCTATCTAAAACCTTGAACATTGGCTGTCCATCTATTTCATATGCAGATTTGGAAAGTTTAATCATAGTCTTGTAAGAAAATTTACCATTTTCTCAGCAACAAAGTCCAACTGAGCCTCTCCTAATGCTGGATAAATACCTAGCCACAAGGTTTTATTCATAGTTATATCAGTATTGGTTAGTTTACTCGCAACTCTATATTCTATATTCTCAAAATACGGCTGTTTGGTTAAGTTTCCTGCAAATAGCAATCGTGTGCCAATTTTGTGCCTGTCTAAATATTGAGTAAGCTCAACCCTGTTAACGCTTTCTTTTAAAGTAATAGGAAATCCGAACCACGAAGGCTCTGAATTTTGTGTTGCCTCTGGTAAATCAATAAATTCAGTTAGGCTGCTCAATTTGCTTTTAAGATAAGAAAAGTTTTCATTACGTTTTTTGATAAATTCTGGCAGACGCTTTAATTGTGCTAAGCCACAAGCTGCCTGCATATCACTAATCTTAAGGTTATAGCCAAGATGTGAATAAGTGTATTTATGATCATACCCATGAGGCAACTCACCCAACTGTTGTTCAAAGCGTTTTTCACAAGTGTTATCACAGCCTGGATCGCAATAGCAGTCTCTACCCCAGTCTCTAAACGATTCAGCAATTGTTATTAGTTCTGAGTTGTCTGTAAAGACAGCACCACCCTCTCCCATAGTAATATGGTGCGCTGGATAAAAACTACAAGTAGCAATATCACCAAACGTACCTACATGCTGGTCGTTGTATTTTGCGCCTAAGGCATCACAACAGTCTTCCACCAGCCAAAGATTATATTTATCACATAATTTCTTTACTTTTTCAAGATTGCATGGATTGCCTAAAGTATGGGCAAGCATAATGGCTTTAGTTTTTGATGTTATTGCTGCTTCAATTAAATTAGCATTTACATTGTGTGTTTTTAGATCAACATCAACAAATACAGGGATAGCGCCAAATTGCACAATCGGATTAACGGTTGTTGGAAAACCTGCAGCAACACCAATCACTTCATCACCTTTTTTAATAGCTCTATCGCCTAATTTTGGCGATGTTAGGGTAGCGAATGCAACTAGATTGGCAGATGAGCCTGAATTAACCGTAATTAAATGCTTGATACCGATAAACTCAGATAATTCTTTTTCAAATTTTCTATTAAATCGCCCAGTCGTTAGCCACCCATCTAACGATGCATCAACCATATATTGTAATTCAGTTGCGCCCATTACTTTGCCAGATGGCGGAACAACACTTTTACCTGGTTTAAATGTTTTTTTTGTATATTTTAGATCTGCAAATTCTTGTACAAGGCCTGCAATTTCTAATCTTAATTCTTCAGCAGTTTTCATTTGTTCATATCTCTCGTATATTCCTCAATTTCTGCTAAACATATAGCCTGCATATCTTCTTTGTCAAGCCAGGCCCTATGCCAGCCAATAATCTTTTCTAATGTATGGCTTAATTCCCATACTGGATGCCAGTCAAGCTTTGATTTAGCTTTTGCAATATCCAGCTTTAAAAAACCTGCTTCATGAGGATTAGAATTTTGATCAAGCTCCCAACTAGAATTAGGCCATTTTGAAATCATTTTATCTAAAATCCAATCTACCGGCTTTACATCTTGTTTATTTGGGCCAAAATTCCAACCCTCTGCATATTCTTTTTGATCTTCATAAAGCTTTTGTGCCAAAATAAGATAGCCTGATAGTGGCTCCAGAACGTGTTGCCACGGTCGGGTTGCTTTAGGGTTGCGAATCACAACGGGCTCGTTCTTTTCAAAAGATCTTAAAATATCTGGAATTAATCTATCGTCTGCCCAATCACCGCCACCAATTACATTACCAGCTCTTACTGAGGCCACACCTATGCCCTGGCCTTGTAGAAAAGAACGCCTATAAGCTGAGGCAACTAACTCTGCACAACCTTTACTACTACTATAAGGATCGTATCCACCCATAGGGTCACTCTCTTTATAACCTTGGGATCGTCCGTCATTCTCATAGCATTTGTCAGTTGTAATGTTTACAATCGCCTTTAGATTAATGCAACTGCGTGCCACTTCTAGTACCTTGGCAGTACCAATCACATTAACTTCATAAGTTTCAATAGGTGCATCGTAAGAATACCTTACTAATGGTTGTGCTGCCATATGTATCAAAATATCAGGATTGAATATTGTCATACTATTATGAAGTGCATTTTGGTCTCTAATATCACCTATCTGTGAGTCGATTAATAAGTCAACTTTCGCCTCATTAAATAACGAAGGGGTTGTCGGCGAATTTAATGCGTAGCCTTTAACCGTTGCACCCAAAGAAGTCAGCCATAAAGAAAGCCAACTACCTTTAAAGCCAGTATGTCCCGTTAGATAAACTCTCTTGCCTAGCCAAAAATTTTGGTCAATCATTTTCAATTACCAAGTTTTCCATGGTGCATTACCTTGATCCCAAAGTTTTTGTAGGTGCATCTTATCTCTTAATGTATCCATAGGCTGCCAAAAGCCATCATGTGTAAACGACATTAGATTGCCATCCACCGCCAAGCCTTTTAATGGCTCTTGCTCCCAAATACAATCCTCACCAAAAATTCTCTGTAAAACTTTTGGAGAGAGTACAAAGAAACCACCATTAATCAAGGCACCGTCACCTTTGGGTTTTTCTGTAAATTGTTTTATTTGATTGTCTTTTATATCTAATGCACCAAATCTACCTGGCGGATATACAGAGGTAAGAGTTGCATCTTTACCATGGTTTTTATGAAATGCAATTAATTCTTTAATATTGACATCTGACACTCCGTCACCATAAGTAAAACAAAAAGCGTCTTCATTTTTTACGTATTCTGCCGCCCTACCTAATCTTCCGCCTGTCATGGAATTATCACCAGTATCAATCAAAGTAATCGTCCATGGCTCAGCTCTTTCTTTATGCACTTTCATGGTGTTTTTTTTCATGCAAAAAGTCACGTCCGATTGATGAAGGAAATAATTGGCAAAATATTCTTTAATAACATAGCCTTTATAACCACAACAGATTATAAAATCATTAATACCGTGCGTGGAATACATTTTCATAATATGCCATAAAATTGGCTTTCCACCAATCTCTACCATGGGTTTTGGCTTTAAATCTGTCTCTTCACTAAGACGTGTACCTAGACCGCCTGCTAAAATTACTGCTTTCATTTTATAACCCCTTTAATCAAAGCTTCAGCAATTTTGAAATCAAGCTTAGTATCTACATCCACAGACCTCTCTTGAGTCGTTTCAAATGCATAAATATTTTTATTTTGTATTTTTAAAATTTTATTTAATTCCATTGTTTTTCCTTGTATTTCAGCCGTCCTACTCTACTCTTGCTTAGGAGTGCGCCGCCATGTTTTTAAAATGTTCGTTTGTTTCGATTAATTCCTGATAAGTACCTTGATCAATCACTTGCCCTTTGTCGATAAAGAATATCTGATCGCATTTTTGTACCGTTTTAAGTCGGTGGGCAATCATAATAATAGTCTTTTGACCACTGAAGCTGTTAATGGCTTCCATAATCATCTTTTCAGTGATACCATCAAGAGAGCTGGTTGCTTCATCAAACACGAGCACCTCCGCTTCATGGTATAAAGCTCTAGCAATACCTATGCGTTGACGTTGTCCACCTGATAGTTGCACACCTCGCTCACCGACTTTAGTGTGGACACCTTGCTCAAGGCTTTGCAGAAATTCAGTCAAGTGCGCAAGCTTAAGCGCTTGTTGCACTTGATCTAGATCAATTTGGTCTTGCGGGACTCCAAATGCAACATTTTCAGCAATACTGCCTTCTGATAAGAAAATGCTTTGCGCTACAAAGCCAATGGTATTTTGCCAGGAGCGGCGATTTTGGTCATTTATAATTGCACTGTCAACTTTTAGTTGGCCTTGCTGTGGCTCGATTAGACCGAGCAAAATATCTATTAATGTTGATTTACCTGAGCCAGATGAGCCAACTATACCGATTACACTATTGGCCGGTATTGACATATTTAGTTGATTTAGTGTTAATTCTGATTTTCCGGGATAGGAAAAAGTGACATTTTCAAGCGATATTTGTTGTTTCGGGTGTAGATAGCTATATTCTGATTTTAGTGTTGTTGGCTGTGTTTTTACTGAGCTTATTAAGTCTTGTTGAATTGATTCAAACGCTGAGATGCTACCCTTTATTGTTGCGGCACCAGCGTAAATTTGTTGGAACGCTGGTAGCAGCTTAAAAGTCGCAAGTGCATAAACAGATAGTATTGGTAGAATCATACCAAGATTACCATCATGACTGGCAATTAAGTAAAGCACGAGTGCGATCATTGAACCAAAGGCAACCAATTCCATAAAATAACGTGGCACTTGAGTTAATGCCACATTGGAACCTTGGCTATAGGCAAGTGTGCAACCTGTTTGGTTGAAACGCTTAACAAAGTCATTGTCTCTGCCTAGTAATAATACATCTTTGATACCACCAAAGCCTTCATTCATTAAACGAAAACGTTGTTCGTTTACTTCTGATATAGCCCTACCATTACGTTGCAAGCGCAATCTAACTAATTTAAAAAGAATAAAATACGCGATTGAAAAAGCAGTAAGTCCAACTGTGGCAACCTTTGGGTCATAGATAAAAATAGTAAGACTCATAAACAGGACAAGTACAATACGTGCATTCATCTGCATAAGAGGCATTACAATTCCATTTGTTACCCTTTGAGCTTCAGTGGTAATTTTTTTTGTCAGTTGGGCGCTACTCCCAGATGCATGAAATAACCAACCCTGTTTTAGGTAATGCGTATAAAGTCTATCCGAGATTTCTGCACCTATTTTGCTCGCAAACATGGATAGTTTCCATATGGTAAAAATAGAAATCATCGCTGAAATAAATAACATAATTAGCACACCAACACCTAGCAGAAATACAAATTTTGATTCTGAAGTTATGCCGCTGGCTTGGTAAACTTGAACCATGATCGTGTCTTGTTGCAGCTGACCCATGTCCCCTACTAATGTCATAAAGGGAACAATCGATGCAATACTAAGAATTTCCACAAAGGTCATTAGCATGACCAAAATTTGTAACACATAAAAGTGCTTGTACTGGCTTGGGGTGAGCATGATAAATAATTGTTTTAAAAGTTTAAGCATTATTTATTTTCAAGAATTCAGCATATTCAAAATCTTCCTTGGTATCAATATCTACAGATATTTTTTGAGGCATCTCAAAAGCAAAAATATTTTCTTTTAAAAATAGACACCCCTCATCTAAAAACTTTTGAGTATCACATATATATATCGCACCATTAAGTCTATAATTTATTGGTAAATCTTGACTTCTTGATTGTACTATAACATTATCAAGAAACTTACTCATATTTTGATCTTCTGGCAGTGTTCCACTCCAATGTATTGGATGCTCCACTTCGCAGACAGATACAACGGCATCACCATTTTTTCTAAACATATATTCTACAGCTTCGTCTATATGTTTTGCACCTCTTAGTGGTGAAGTAGGCTGTAAAAATACTATATAATCAAACTTTTTATTAAATTCATTTTCATAAAACTTTATTGTATGCCTTATTATTTCTGGTCTAGTTGCATAATCATCTGCTAACTTACCAGGTCTTCGAAATGGTATATTTGCTCCAAATTTTTTAGCAATATCTATAATTTCATCATCATCAGTTGTAACCATAACTTCATCGATATATTTACTTTTCAGTCCAGCCTCTATACTCCATGCTATAAGTGGCTTACCGTTTAAATTAAGTATATTTTTACGAGGTAGCCTTTTACTTCCCCCTCTAGCAGGAACAATTGCAAGGAATTTTTTATTTTTATACATTTAATATATTTTTAATCTCATTCATACTCCTCAAACTCTCATAAGTAGGAAAATTTAACCCAACTTTTGAAAGTCTATGGGTTATAGGTGTATAATTTTTACAGTAAGGCTTGTATATGTCCATATCACTTAAAGGGTAAAAGAATGGTCTTACATCTATTCCTTTCTCTTTAAGTGATTGAATATACTCTCCTCTGTCTATTTTTTCATCTAAAAGTACACTTACAAGCCATGTGATTCTCCTTCTATTTTCTATATTAGTTTGAAAAGTAAAAATATCTTTAGATAGAACATCTTTATAATTATTTTCATATTTTCTTCTATTTTGATGTATATCTTCTATTCTCTCTAATTGTGCCAACCCTATGGCTGCTTGAAGATTTGTCATACGATAGTTGTAACCTATAACATCATGCCAATATCTTTTAGTTTTACTCATTCCGTGATCTCTTAAAACTCTCATTTTTTCATCAAGCTCTAAGTTATTTGTTACACACATACCGCCTTCACCTGTGGTAATAACTTTATTGCCAAAAAATGAAAAGCATCCTATATCTCCAAAGCTTCCTACTTTTTTTCCGCTATACATGGAGCCATGTGCCTCAGCACAATCTTCTATAACTTTCAGATTGTATTTTTTAGCTATTTTCATAATAGCTCCCATATCACAAGATTGTCCATAAAGATGCACAGGAATAATTGCTTTTGTTTTTGAAGTAATCGCTTTTTCTATCTCTTTTGGATCTACACACCAGCTATCATTTTCTACATCTACAATAACTGGAGTTGCATTAGCATGAAGTACAGTATTAATAGTGGCGGCAAATGTTAAATCTGGAACTATCACCTCATCACCTTTACCAATCCCCAAGGTTATCAAAGCCAAATGAAGGGCGACTGTACCATTAGATACAGCGATGCCGTATCTGGTATCACAATAATTGGAAAAATTATCTTCAAAATGCTCTATGTATTCACCTTGACTAGATATCCAGGTACTTAAAAAAGCATCAGTTAAGTATTTAAATTCATTCCCATTTAAATTCGGTATGGCAACTGGAAAATAAGAGCTTTGTTTATACTCAAAAAAATCAACCACCTTAAAATTGTTGTCAACCAATGGAATGATCTCAATCTCACTCGTTATTTTTGATATATGTTTATCATAATCTTCATTAATATTTCCATAAGAAAACCGACTAGATAGAATATTCTTTATTTCTTCGTCCAGCTTAACGCCATTTAGCTGGGCTCGCCTAATATCTCCATCAGTTACAACACCTACAAGGGAGTTTGCTGCATCAACAACAAAACAAATCCCTTTGGAATTTTCATTTATCGCACGCATTACTTCTAATAATGTGTTACCACTTGTACAAGTCAATTGATTAATCAAGATACAATCTCATTTAAAATCTCATAGCTTTTTTTAATTGCATTCATATTGTCATATATTTCCAATGTAAAGTCTTTATTTTCAGTATCACTCTGCCTTAACATAGATAAAAGACTTGAAGATTTGGCTAACTGGCTATTTAAATCGTTAAATCCATCATTATCACTAACATGAATATAATTACTTTCATTAATCATATTCGAAAATTCACTCTCCCAATTCAACCCCAAAGTCTTGGTAGAAACCTTTAAATGAGCAACATCCAATAACAAATTAAAGTCTATTTTTTTTTTCAAAGACTGGTACTCACTGAAATTCGTCATCATAAACGGATTCTCATTACCGTAAGTCTCTGCATTAGTCCTGGAATACACATTGTTTTCAATAAATAAACTTACACCTTCTGATTGCTCTTTTATTGCTCTATAAGCACTGCAAAAACGCTCAACAGCCTCATACTGATCGAATAAATTACTTCGACTTATTTTTTTTCCAATCTCACTCAACTTAATGTCAATAAAGAAGCCCGCATGAAACGCAAATTTATCCGCCCCTAGCCTACTCGATAAAGACACAACTTTTTTCAAATGCTCAAAGCTCATTTGAAATGTCTCATCATTTAATGATGCCAAATTAAGCACAAATGGTTTTTTTGGTGGTGGAAAATAATTATGACAACGATAATTAAGACTGTACTTATCTTTTAATTCTAGTAAATCATCTTCAAAATTTTTATAATATTCGGTGCCGCCAGATAGTTCAATATTCTGAAAGCCATTTTCTGCTAGCTCTTGAACAGAGTCGCTAATTTTAGTGTACTTAACACATGAGCTTGAAACGTATATCATAAAGTCTCAATATAGTGATGTAGATTTTCAATTGAATTAACCTCTACTTTAGACCCATCTTTTAATATAAAAACAGCCCCTTTATAAGGAGGAAAATACATAGCTCTTACAAAACGCCAAGCATTTTCTAGATTTAAGTCTTTAATCTCCATTTCTCCATCATATGGCAGTTTTCTCGAATAGTATGATGACACACCTTTTTGCTCCATTCCATCATAATCATCCATCAACAAATTAAATGCTTTGCAAAAGTTAGAAGAAAATACACCTATCAATTTATGATATAACGAATATGCAGTATCTTCTTTTCTAATTATTATCTTCTTTTTAAAAATTATCCTACCAGTATCAATGCTGCTATCCATATAATGAAAAGATATCCCCGTATATTTTTCATTATTCAATATTGCCCAAACGCTTGATTTAGTACCTTTATATGCTGGAAGCAAAGATGGATGCAAGTTCATTGCTTTATGGTTGACAATATTAAGAATATCAATTGATACAATATGTCTATAGTAAACTGACAATAAGTAATCGGGATGGAACTCTCTAATTAAATCAAGAGAATTATTTATATTGTCATAAGCTAGCCTTATATTATTAGCCTTTAAATGTTTGACAAACTCTTCATTTTCAGAATTGTCATGAGTAAAAACCATAATATCGGACGACTTAACATCGTAATTCCCTGTCAATTGATAAAAACACTCCAAGGCAGCGCGCCCATACCCGCAAAATACTATCTTCATAAGCCTTCAATAATTTGATTCTTCTTATACTCTTTATCAGACTCAGCGCCAAACAACTTGTGAGCTTTAATTGGAGATATACCAACACCACCTGTTCTTTTAGCAACAAGATTATCCTCAGAAAAAATCTCACCTTTTTTAATATCAGCACTTGCCACCATGCATTTTTGCAATGATTTTCTAGTATTTTTCTCAGATAAACTCGGCTCTTTGGCACTATTTCCCATATATAACTCCACCCTACGAACTATTTTTACAAACTCTATTAACTCATCAGGTGAGAGGGACGCTGCATGATCAGGTCCTTCATCATTCTTGTCAAGTGTAAAGTGCTTCTCAACTACTTTAACACCCATAGGAATTGCAAATGGTGCGGCACCAACGCCCACACTATGGTCTGAATAACCTAGCAATATATCAAAATTATCTCTATACGTATTAATAACTGCCAGATTTGCTTC
>Ga0233446_1002970_pt1 | contig 10263 bp, 13 predicted proteins | sample SI_124_October20_4_FD_182780 | JGI IMG/M metagenome (GOLD analysis project Ga0233446, IMG submission 182780) | Seawater microbial communities from Saanich Inlet, British Columbia, Canada - SI_124_October2016_120_MG | ecosystem: Environmental > Aquatic > Marine > Inlet | place: Canada: British... | reverse complement strand
GCTGGCGGCTGTTGGGTGTGGATCGCTCTGTGGTGCGATATCGGTACTCATAACCGATAATCCGTATCACGCTCCGCCCGGGCGATTGTGCTGCAAGCGTTGCCTGGCAATGAATGTGCTGGATGACTGAGGGAGTGGGAGTTGCTGGCCTGGTGATTCGCCTTGACATTTCCCGCCGGCTAGTGTAGCTATTGAGGGCAGATCAAGGACAATCATGAAACACAATCCCCCACCCCTGGTAAGTTCTCGCCCGTTCTGGGTTGGTTCTTGATCTACCCCAGGGGTGGGGTTTGCTTTAGGCACGCGCCAATGGACGAAGGCTGGCTGAAGCTACACCGCAAGATCATCCGGTCTCGCGTGTTCGCGAACCCAGAGCTATGCCAGCTCTGGATCTGGTGTTTGGCGAAGGCGAGCAACCGGGAAAGGTGGGCGACTATCAAGACCGGGCGAGGGACGCGGGAGGTCCACATTATGCCAGGTCAGTTCATTTTCGGGCGCCATGTGGCCGCCAACGAGCTAGGCTGCACCCCGAGTTCGGCACGCAACCGGATGAAAAAATTGAAAACGATTGGAAAAGTGGACATCAAAGTGGACAACCAATATTCACTCGTAACTGTAGTGAACTGGGGGACTTACAACTCGCCACTTGAACACAGTGGACATCAAAGTGGACAACGAAGTAACAACGAAGTAACAACGAGAGGACAACGAGAGGACACAGACAAGAAGGTAAGAAGGAAAGAAGGTAAGAAGAAAGAGTCTTTGTCGACTCACGTCGACGGTCCAGACCTATTGGAAGCTGAGAAACGTTTCGTCGCCCGATGGAACGCCACCCCGGGCGTCCGGAAGAACCGGGGGGAGACCCTAACAGCCAAGCGTCGGGTATCGTTCCGGGTCCGGTTCGCGGTCGAGCAGTGGCGGGACGACGTCAAGCCAGCCCTAGCCAAGTTCCCGCTGCCCTGTTCCGAGAACGGTGGCTGGAAGCCCGATATGGACTGGATCCTCAAACCGGATTCACTCACCCGGATCATCGAGGGCACCTACGATTGGTCGAAGAACGGCAAACCGGAACAAGGGGGGCCTTGCAGCTATGACGATTGAATCAGAAATCCTTGACCGCACGCCCCCTCATGATGCTCCAGCCGAGCAGCAAGCCATTGGGTCCGTCCTGCTGGAGCCCTCAGTGCTGGACGAGATGGCCGACATCGTCCAGCCCGATGATTTCTACGCTGATGCCAACCGGCGGCTTTACGCCACGTTGCTGTGGCTCTCAGGACACGACAAGCCAATATCGGAAGTGACGCTCATCCCACAACTCAAGGCCGATGGGAATTTTGAGGCAATCGGTGGCGGGGCTTACTTGGCCGAGGTGATGAATTCGGTTGCCGTCCACGCTCACTGGGCATATCACGCGACAATCGTGCGCCAACACTCTCAGCGACGGCAACTGATCCATACGGCGACCGAACTACTCCGCGACGGCTACGATACCAGCCAATCCCCCGAGGACATGCTAGCCACGGCCGAAACGACTCTCGGTAATATTCAGACCGGTGACTACGACGCGAAGCCCGTGACGATGTGGGACGCGGTCACGACCGTCTCGACCGAGATTGATGAGATTTTCAATCGGCGGCAGAGTGCGGGGATATTCACGGGAGTTGAGTCGCTTGACCGGGAAATCGGCGGAGTCTTTCCCGGGGAACTCACGGTCATCGGCGGAAGGCCGGGACAGGGCAAGTGTCTTGGACGTGGTACGCCGGTCATGTTGGCTGATGGCAGTACCAAACTTGTTGAGTATATCCGCGCAGGGGATTTGCTCATGGGGCCAGGAGGTGGAACACGCAAAGTGTCAGAGACGATGCGTGGATTTGGACCGCTTTATCGTGTGACTCCCACAAAAGGTAATTCGTATGTTGTAAATGACCGCCACATTCTGTCTCTTCGCATGAATCGGCGACGAGGATGCTACCGCAAGAACGAAGTTGTCAACCTTTCTGTGAAACGCTACCTTACTATGCCGAAGGGATTCCGGCATAGTGCAAAGGGCTGGCGGTCTGGCTTAGAGTTTCCAGAACGACAGGTGGGACTAAATCCATATTTACTCGGTTTGTGGCTCGGCGACGGCACACAAACTAATACCGGCATTACAACACCCGACCCCGAAGTTGTGGAACACATACGGGACTACGCCAAACAACGCAACCTAAAGGTGCGAGAGTATCACCAAGAAGGAAACGCATCAGTTACCTACTCGATTACTTCAGGACAACAGGGAGGTCGCCAAGACAGAAATCCGTTTTTGAACGCACTTGATTCTTATAGTCTTCGAGACGGAAAACATATCCCAGCAGATTATCGCATGAATTCCCGTAGCATACGATTGTCGCTACTGGCAGGTGTTATAGATTCAGACGGACATTTAGAACAAGGAATCTATGATTTAGTTTTCAAGTCGAAAAGACTGGCGGACGGAGTAGTGTGGCTCGCTCGCTCACTTGGGCTGGCTGCTTATCTGACAGAGTGTACAAAGACAATCAAATCGCGTAGCTTTGCGGGGACGTACTGGCGAATTTGCTTGTCGGGTAACCTAGAGACAATTCCAACGCGGGTGTTACGAAAGCAAGCATCACCGCGCCGCCAGAAAAAAGACGTTACCAATGTAGGCATCACAGTAGAGCCAATTGACCGAGGAGAATACTTTGGGTTTGAGTTGGATGGTGACGGCTTGTTCTTACTAGGAGACTTCACGGTAACGCACAATACGTCCCTGGCGCTCCAGATGGCCGCCCACATGGTTGCCAACGGCCGGCGGGTATACTTTGCCACCCTTGAGATGTCGGCTTCAGAACTGGCCCTCAAGCGGCTCTGCTCCGTGGCGGGAGTGTCTTCTCAGAAGGTACGCTCGGCCGAGATTGATTCGGAGGATCGTAACGCACTTAGCGGGGCGTGCGAGGAAGTCGCCTCGACAGACTTTATACTCCACGATTGGCCGGTGTTGCGGGTCAATGATATTCAACGAGCGGCCCGGCGAGTCAAGGCGGAGATTGCTTTCATTGACTATCTCCAAAAAGTCAAGCCGCCGGACCAGAAGGAACAGCGATACATACAGGTGGGGGACATCGCCCACGGACTCAAAACGATGGCAAGGCGGTTGAATATTCCTGTCGTGGCGTGTGCTCAACTCGGCCGACAAGCCGAACAGGGCAAGGAAGCTCGTCCACGGCTGTCTTCGCTTCGTGAATCGGGCAACATCGAAAACGACGCGGACATGGTGTGGCTACTCTGGCGACCAAAAGCTGGGGTCAAGGATGGCGAAGTGACGTATGATGCCGGATTAGAAGTGGCGAAGAATCGCAAGGGTGTGACTGGTCGGTACTATCTGGACTGGCATCCCTCAACCACCACGTTTATCAGTCGTGGGGCCGTTGGGTTCGACGACGACGGAAACCTATCCGAGGAGGATCACGCATGGCAACCGTAAAGAAAACCATGAACCCAGGAACCCGCGATAGACTGGTACACTGCGGCAAACTAGCTGTTGAGGCGTTGGGCCTTGACAGTGACCACGATTCACCCAACGAAGTCAGGGAGGCGATCGAGCGGCTGCAAGGCATTGTCGACAAGTTGCCTAAGACTATGGATGGCGTGCTGGTGATGCCTGGGATGACGCTATGGTGGGATGATTTCGGTGTGCCGCGAGTGATGGAAGTCGTGTCACTTGATGATTTATCATCGTCCTGGCCTGCAACCATAAGAAAAGGCAACGATTCCAGGGGGCAAGGGACAACATACCGATGGCACGTCCAATCGTGCTACTCCACGCGAGAAGCGAATCCTGAGTGGCGGTGAAGACATTTCCCTTGACACGTCTAGAGAGAATAGACGAGGAGGATCACGGATGGCAAGCATAGGTCACGGCCCGCAGACTCGTCTCGTTCACCAATTGATAACTCTGCTCCGCCACAACATGGACGAAGCCGAGCGATTCACTGGCAAGCGGGAGTTGGTCTTGACAGACATCGACTTGGATATGTTTGATCGTTGGCCTGACGAGATATTGAAGATCGAGGCAATGATCAAGAAGCGGCCGTCGAGGCGGCGGGGGGAAGGTGCTGATGACGCACGGTAGCTTATTCGCCGGTTTGGGCGGCGCCGACCTCGCTTTCCATCGATGCGGTGTCAAGACCGTGTGGGCTGCCGAGAAGGATCCGAAATGCAACAGCGTGCGACGGAGGCACTTTCCTGATGAGGAAACCATCACAGACGTTGCCTCTGTTCGTGGGGCTCGATTCCGAGTCGACATCCTCAGCGGAGGATTCCCCTGCCAGGATATTTCCGTGGCTGGGAAGCGTGCTGGATTGGCTGGAGAGCGAAGCGGCTTGTGGTGGGAATTCGCCCGCGTCATCGCAGAGCAGACCCCCGGCTGGGTTCTTATTGAAAACGTCGGCGGCCTTCTGTCGAGCAACGGAACCCGGGATTTTGGAACCATACTCGGGACGCTGGCGCAACTCAGGTATGGGTTCGCCTACCGCGTTCTTGACGCTCAGTGGTGGGGAGTTCCCCAGCGACGCCGCCGTGTCTTCGTTGTCGGATGTGCTGGTGGCGACTGGCGACGTGCCGCGGAAGTACTGTTTGAGCCGGAAAGCCTGCCGTGGGATTCTCCGCCGAGCAGAGAAGCGGGGACGGGCGTTACCTCAATCCTTGAAGTTGGCGCTAGAACAGGTGGCAGACCAGACGCGATGCAACGAGACGGAATCGGAGTAGGGCAGGATGGCGATCCTATGTTCACACTACAGGCGGGAAAGCAGCATGGTATAGTTGCCGCCCTCACTGCAAACGGCGTTGGAACATGTGGCGCAGATGGCAACCAAGGACAAGCCGGGCACCTAGTAGCCCGCACCCTCCGCGCCGAGGGCTTCGACGCAAGCGAAGATGGCACAGGGCGGGGAACGCCACTGGTGCCGGTGGCCTACCGCACATCCGGCAACTCAGGCGTGATGGAACAGGGCGATAAGACGGCCGCGTTGAATACGGCGACGGACCCGGCACAACAGATTATCGGTGACGGCATGGCAGTCCGCCGACTGATGCCCATTGAGTGCGAAAGACTCCAGGGCTTCCCGGATGGCTGGACGCAATTTGGCGAGCACGGCGAAGAAATCGCGGACGGGCCTCGTTATCGGATGCTTGGAAACGCGATTGCCGTTCCGGTGGCTGAGTGGATTGGAAAACGAATCGTAGCTGCCAACTCGAAACGGAGGTAACACGAATGCCACCACGATCCTATTTGTTCAAGCTGCCGGAACCGTACGTCACGGCCGATATGATCATGGCCCAGAAACCGTGCTCGGCATACCCGAGGGAACGGGTCGAGACACTATTCCCAGGCACGGGGCTAACCGTGCCAGAGATATGCGATTTGCCGATCCCGCCAAAAGACCGCGTGTGGGTACTTCTGCATCCAGAAGTAATTGGCGAGCGTCTCTGTCATGAGGCGGCATGTGATTTTGCTGCCGCCGCATTGGAGTTAGCCGGGAATCCGGATCCGAGGAGCGTCAACGCCATCGCGGTCAAGCGTCGGTGGATTGTCGGTACCGCCACGTCGCGCGAATTGAATGCGGCGGCGAAGGCGGCGAAGGCGGCGGCGAATGCGACGGCGAATGCGACGACGGCATGGGCGGCGGCATGGGCGGCACGGGAGGCGGCACGGGCGGCGGCACGGGCGGCGGCACGGGCGGCGGCACGGGCGGCGGAGGCGGCGGCATGGGAGAATCAAATCGAGTGGTGTAGACAACGCTGTGGGTGATCTGGCTTAGACGACAGCAAAACGGAGCTAACGAATGGCAACCCGACCAAGCGCAAGCCTGAAACACCTTCGAGACCGCGGCCACAAGGGCGTGGCTGTCGTGGAGAAGTTTGTAGCGTTTCACGACGCCGCCGAGGCCGGCCCTCGTAGCGGACAGCGAGCAAAGTTTGGTGGTGGCTACCGAAAGGACCTTTTCGGCTTCGCGGATCTCATCGCGTTCCGGCGAGAGTCTCCCGGTTGCCTATTTGTGCAATGCACCACGAAAGGCGCACTAACTGCCCACCTCCGCAAATTCCGGCGGGATCTCGAAGTCCGCCAGAACATATTGGACTGTCTTGCGGCGGGAAACCGTGTGGTGATTCACGCATGGGAAAAAGTAGAAATCCCAAACAAGCGAGGCTGTGGAACTCACAATCGGTGGACGCTCAACGAAAGGGAAATCAGCGAGGAGAGCATGGAGTTGACGGACGCCGACAAGCGGGCGATTAAGGCGGCTCTTGAGCCGGCAACCAGCGAGAGCGTTCACGTGAAAACGGAGGAGTTATTCAAACCATGAGTAGCGAGTTGACCCCCTACTACCAGCAAGGCAACGTCTCGGTCTACCACGGCGACTGCCTCGACGTGCTTCAGCAATTGCCCGAGAAGTCGGTTCACTGTTGCGTCACGAGCCCGCCGTATTTCAGGCTCCGAGATTATGGAGTTGATGGTCAGATCGGTCTGGAGCCCACGCTCGATGAATTCGTGGCTACGATGGTCGAGGTATTCCGGGGCGTGCGGCGAGTGCTGCGGGATGATGGCTGTCTTTGGCTGAATCTGGGGGATTCATACAACGCCTATAATCACAACCGGGGTAAGTCGCCAAGCATCAGCGGAAGCAACGGCGAGAAGCACCCGGCCGCGGACCGCGGGCTGACTTCAACACACCTCAAGCCTAAAGACCTCCTCGGTATTCCCTGGCGCGTAGCCCTGGCTCTTCAATCTGACGGCTGGTATCTCCGCTCAGATGTGGTGTGGCACAAGCCCAACCCGATGCCAGAGAGCGTGACCGACCGGCCGACGAAGGCTCACGAGTATATGTTTCTGCTGACTAAGGGACAATCACGAAGTCGGACGGTTTCTTTCTCTGATATCCAACCAGAGTTGATCCATTTCGGCTGCGACCTCGGGAGTCAAGGTTCGTATTCGTGGAGCGGTGCAATGTGTGTTCGCATTGCGACCGCGATCTTTAATGCGGCGCAAGTCCAGAGCGATTTTAGCTTGCCTCCGTTTTATTCTAAGGAATGGGAGAAGCAGTCTGAGGGCGTTACAAGCGATGACATTTGTGGCTTGCCATCTATGCATCGGATGGCGACTGAAGCCGCGAGGTTTCTGAATGCCAACACTACCACCAAAACTTTCCTTTGCCAGATGAATCGCCTCTGGTGTGATTTGGGCCAACATAATCCGCTCTTGATAGGCGGGGGATTGGCCGCGATGTTTAACACGCCAGCAGTCTTTGTGGATCGTGATGCAGCCATCACTGTCCATGACACCGGCCAGGTAGGCAAGTTCGATTTTCTTCATGACCGTATTACAGTCACTGTGCCTACTGCATGCAAGTATTTCTATGACCAAGAGGCGGTGTGGGAACCACATACCGATGACAGCCTAGCGAGAGTGCAACGTGGACGAAGTGATAGCCACAAGTGGGCCGATGGGGGACCGGACAATCAGACATTGGCAGCCGATATATCGCAAGCGTGCCACCCCAACGGCCGCAACCTCCGCGACGTCTGGAAACTCTCCTGCAAAGACTGGATGGCCCTCTATGGCCAAATGGAGGCGTTTGGGGACGTCTGGAACATCCCGACCAAAGGATACCCAGGCGCCCACTTCGCCACCTTTCCGCCTGCCCTCATCGAGCCGTGCATCAAGGCGGGGACGTCGACCGAAGGATGCTGCCCTGAATGTGGGGCACCGTGGGAGCGGGTGACGGAGAAAGACCGGATACGAACTCGCCCTGGTCTCGACTCCAAATCATACGATCGAACCACTGGTGAGACCGTTGATGATGGCGAAGAAAAGCCGTGGCGTGACAGAGCGGAAATCGGCAACCGGGATCCGGGGCGTCACGTCACGAAGACCAAAACCACGGGATGGCAACCGACGTGTGAATGTGACGCGGGCGACCCCATACCGTGTACAATTCTTGACCCCTTTCTTGGGAGTGGAACCACTGCTGAAGTCGCGAGAGAGAACGGCTGCCGGTGTGTCGGTATCGAACTGAATGAGGAATACATCGACCTGGTAGCCCGGCGGCTGAAACAGAGGAGACTGTTCTGATGACAAACCGCATCGCGCCAGAATCCGGCGGCCTCAACGTGCTCTGCCTCGTCAAGGGCATTGAACGATACATTTGGCTCTACGACGATGCCGACGTGGATGAGGCGGTCCGGACCCTCGGGCGGACGGCGTCGAATAAGGAGTTGAGCTTCACATGGTATGACGCGACGGTATTGAGCCGGAAGATGCGGCTGCGAGCAGAGGAAAGTTAGTGGGCCGCGGGGGCGAAAACCAGATCGCTGAGGCGTTGGGCCGGAGGGCGGAAGGAATCAGACCCCGATTTTCTTCTTGCAACCTCCCCCTGGATAGTGTATGATTCCCGCGTTATGCTTTCCCATCAGCATAAAGTCACCGAGCCGTTCCGCGTGCCGCTCTCGGCACCGATTCTATTATTCGGCCTATGCTTCGTGGTATTCGGGCCGCTCTTTCCCTCCCCCGGACACTCAATCTTGCCCGAACGCAGATACCGTGTGCTGGACATGAGCACGGCGGGCAGTGGAATGTCGCTACAGATCGGCCTCACCAGCCTACAGACGCCGCCACGAAACTGCGATGAGTGTTCGGAGACCCCGTTTCGTACCCCTCAGAATACGGAGACAAGACCATGAGTAGAGAACGTGCGCCATTGCGGCGGCTGTTTTACGACCGTCGAGAAGACCTTCAGGAATTGGACGAACTGGGCGTGTCCAAGCGTGAGCTCAAGGGCGCCGTCCAGCGATGCCATGCTGAAGGACAACTGCCAAAAGGGATGGCTCCGGAATTCCTGGCCCTAGTCATCGCGGCCGAGTTGGCCGATACGGCCGAGTTGCCCCGGGGTGTCAATTGGGACCGGATCATCGAACTGATCAACAATCTGATGCCGTTGATTGAAACGTGGATGGCCATGTGTCTCTGAGATGAAGCCATGACCACTGCCACCGAATTCAAGCCAGGCGACCGGGTGAAGACGCCAGTAGGTGAAGGGCGAATCATCGCCTGCAATCGGCGGGGCCACGATCCTGTGGAGTATTTCATTCGGAGCGTCGACCGATTCAAGCGGACGATGACCGAGTGGTGGCGAGCAGACCAACTGGAGGCAATATGACCCACCCCCAACAAGCCAAGCTCAACCGATTACGGACCGCCCTAAAGTGGACGCTGGCTATCTGGTTGGCGGTCATTCTGGCAATCGTGGCCTCGGTAGCGTCGGCGGCCGAACAACCGCCAGCGAACGCCCTGCTGGCCGATCTGAATGCCCGGCAGCTTGCCAATATCCCAGCCACGGCGGCGTCGATTACAATCACGCCCGAATCAGCCGAGGCGTACGACCCCGTCACGGCCACACTGGATACGGAAATACCGATCGGGGCCCGAGTTCTTGGTAACGGCTGGACGTTTTCCAAAGGCGTCAAGGTGCTGCCGGTATCGGCAACAGTCCTGCACGTCTGGGCACCGCCTGGTAAGCACACGATTAGATACGATGGCGTTTGGTTTCACACCAAAACGATCGCGATCGTCGACAAGGAAGGCAACGATCAGACGATAGAATCGTTGCTCGGCATCGGGATGATTGATTCCGCCGCTTCGTTCACGGTGGGAGGCGAGCCTCAACCAGACCCCAAACCGGACCCTCCGCCACCCACACCGGGACCGCTCGCCGAGATGTGGGTAATCGTAGTGGAGGAATCGAGCGACCGGACCCCAGCCCAGGCCCAGGTACTCTTCACCTACTCCCTCCCGAATTGGTTGGCCCGGAACGGGCATCACTTCCGATTGGTCGACCGGGACCAGCCAGCGGAGGATCTGAGTGCGTGGATTGCCCAGGCGGGACGTGACCTGCCCCGACTCTTCCTCGTTGGGGAAGATGGAGAGGCGGTATTTGAGGGTCCGTTGCCTGAGACGATTGCGGAGATGATGGCGTTGGTGAAAAAATGGGGGACCGAGAAATGAATGCGTTGATGTTCTTCGCGTTGTGCCTGATGGCCGTTGGCATTGGTGTGGCGATAGCTAACAGGGAGTGAGAAATGATACTACTCCCCGGCGGATTCAAGGAAGGCTGCCTGCCCCGCGTCACCAAGCCCGGCGACTTGCCGATGCTGCATGTGATGGGTACGGACGGAACACCCGGGCCGATTGTGGGTAATGAGCCGGAT
>Ga0233446_1002966_pt1 | contig 10275 bp, 20 predicted proteins | sample SI_124_October20_4_FD_182780 | JGI IMG/M metagenome (GOLD analysis project Ga0233446, IMG submission 182780) | Seawater microbial communities from Saanich Inlet, British Columbia, Canada - SI_124_October2016_120_MG | ecosystem: Environmental > Aquatic > Marine > Inlet | place: Canada: British... | reverse complement strand
AGCATACCTTTTCTTGATCTAATCTCCTTCACAAGGAAGAACTTTCGAAGCAGTTTCGTTTTCCAACTCATTGCAACCTCATTAGTGATGTTGTTCACTCAGACTCGTCTTTTCCTAAAATTTTATTCAGTATCCAAAACCCAATAGAAGTCCACACATCAAAAAGTAGGTCGCAGATGATAAGCAGAGCCACCGCAAACATGATGAAAATAAATATATCCATTAGACTGACCTTAATCTAATTTTCGATGGTTCGCCAAGAACACCTTTTTTAATGTCTCTTAGGTGATACCCCGCCATTACTTAAGCTCCATCAATATTTCTTGTTTCCTTAGTTCAATGGAGAGAAGCTTTATCGCGAGGTCGTAATGATTCTTTTTCGGAATCCTATTTGTAGAAGTACCTTCAAACAGATTCAGAAGGGCGACCATTCTCAAAGCCATATCTTCTTCCAGAAACTCCGCAACGTTTGACGCTACGCCATCCTCGTCTTCAGTCCATATTTCCCAATTGTTATCAGTCTGACAATGGGCTCGAAACTTTTGCGACATCTTCCTTCTCCAATATTACATCCGAATCATCAAGAAGAGTAAGGAGATTGTCTCCACATATAGACAACATTTCGACAACAGCTTCCAGCCATTCCGGATTGACAAGAGTAACTCGTTTTCCAGACATAACAACTGAGTCTCTGTTTTCAATTGCCTGTGCCATGTTTGATACGGTGTTAAGGTCTCTAATGATTTTTGCAAGTTCAGATTTTTTCATATGGTAGCTCCGAAGGGACTCGAACCCTTAAGGTCTAATGACCGGGGGATTTTAAGTCCCCTGCGTATACCAATTCCGCCACAAAGCCATAAGGATTTTATGGTCGGTCCTACAGGGCTCGAACCTGTGACCCCTTGCGTGTAAAGCAAGCGCTCTCCCAACTGAGCTAAGGACCGGTGTTTAACTTATACTCTGTAGCATAAGCTAACTCAAATCATTTATTCGGCACGTCGATGATTGTGAACATGTCATCAGAGCAGAGAACTACTCCTCCATCTTCCGCAACAGACTCCTGAACCGAAAGGTAAAGCGCTGTTGGCATTGCAACGTTTACAAGCACGACATCTGAACCATACTCGCAAACGCCATAGAAATATCAGCCATGTCAATATCCTGATAAATGACCACATTTTCACACTCAGAAACTTCAGACAGTACGTGACCAATCATCAGTTCAGGACCGCAAACCTCAGGGATAACAGGGGCAGATTCGACACTGACCCTCTTATTGCCGCAACCAATCGCCAAACATGCCAATAGCATTAAACCAAATCTCATACTTCCATCCTCCCCATATAAATATAAAGTATTCCTGAAATAGCCAGAAATAGTGAAATCAACAAATACGACCATGGCGCAGTAATCATGATCAACTTACAAAGATGGACACACATAGTTACAATGAATCCAACAAAAAGGAGAATGAGGAAAGAAAAGACAAGGGAGGCCCAAAGCCTTCTCAATTTGTCAAATTTATCTTCCATATTCTCTCCTGTTCTCAAAAAGAAAGGGGCTCATGACGAGGATCTCTACCGCCTCTTCTGGCAACTCTTCAAACACCTCATCAATAGAAGCGGAAGAAACTGCCCTAACCCTACCCTTCACCCCTAATATCGTTTTTGAGAAAGTACATTCCCATGTGCCCGTACGCCTGCTTACGTGGATGTTAATTGTTGTCCCGAAGATCCTGTAAGCAGAAACACCTTTTTCATTGCGCTCATTGTCAGAGTTCCAAAGGGCATATGCTTTATCTACGAAGTCTTCAAATCCTTCCAAATGAAGGCCACTCATATGGCACGCACCTGGGGTATCGAACCCCACCCACGGAGATTTGGAATCTCTGTCGCCTTGCCTTGGAACATGGGCACGTACATTATGAGTTTACTCCGGCACGACAAGCGCCGAGCATATGTTGCCTGAGAAGGATGGAGCCTTCTCTACTTTCCCCTCTACCTTCTCAAGAACTTCTGCAAGCTTATCGATGACAAGGTCTCTGTGAGCGTTTGCACGACCCTTCACCCTGACGGTAAACTTGACGTGGTTACCCTTGGAGAGGAATTTGTTCGCAGCCTTAACTCTGACCTGAATATCAGCATCACCAGTGTTAGGTCCGAACTTCACTTCCTTCACAACAACCCTTGATCCCTTAGCCTTCTTGCCCTTCTTTAGAAGATAAAGCATCTTGCCATAATCGACAATCTTACACACGGGAACTTCCTGATCTGCGCTGACCTGCAACAGGTCAAGACCTGCCTCCTGTGCTTTACTTATGGCATCTCTTGTCTGAAAAATGCCAACCTTGGAACCGTCTCCTCCAATGAGAAGAACTCTTCTTGCTATGATATCAGAATTTACTCTTGTTTTCAAGAGGGTTTCTCCTTAGTGATTGTTTGGAATTCGAGGACATATTTTGTGCCGCCCTCAACTGCACTTACGTTGTACTTTGGCCCCATCGTGTAACCCGATGTTGCCTGTCGGATGATGACATCCCCAGAGTCAACCATTACTTCTTCGCCATCAAACCTTACCGTACTAAGCTCAAAGTCACCAAAGTGAATTGCAACGACCTTCCCCTTAATATCTCTTGGATCAAAATGCGGCTTGCCTTCGTCTCCTTCGGCATACTTCTTAATCACGATTTGATTAAAAAGATTGTCTTCGCTTAGCTCTCCAAGAGCCGATAGCTTTCCGAGGATCGCAGGAGCAAGACTGTGCAGAATTTTCGGAACATCTTCTTTGCTCATATCGCCAAGGTAGAATACCTTTTCTTTGTAATATCCGAGCCAAGTTGAACACGGCGTATAGTTCAGAGTTTCTGCAAACTCTATGAGTTTACTAATGCCGCCCGAGTTCATCGCACCTTTCTTTACTTTGTATTTCACTACTTAGACTCCAATGCGGTTACAAATGAGACTCTGTTGATATCTTCATTCGAAAAGTAAATATCCGGCCTTGAAACGAGAACTTTGATTATGTCAAAATCTTGGACAACCTCAAAGATGTGTTTAGTGGTGATAAGTGCCCCTTCTCTATCAGCCCAATTACAGACGACACCTGAAACAACGACTTTCCCGTTGGTTCTTGTCGGCCGAATCCCTGACATAAAATAGAAGTAGTCCGTATTCTTAAGAGACCACACTCTAATTACATCTTTGTCAATAAGAACTTCGTAGTACCTCTCGATTTCCTCAACAAGTCCATCTTCGACAAATAGCTTTATCTCTTCTGGAAGAGGAAATATCTCAAGAGTGAATTCCATTTCTGCCTTTGTGCTCATCCTGCACGTTGCTTTATATGGTGGCTAGGATCGGGATCGAACCGACGACACATGGATTTTCAATCCACTGCTCTACCTGCTGAGCTACCCAGCCTCGCAACAATCTTTTATAACACCTTGTGGGTTTTCTATAAAAGTTTACTGTAAGTGGTGGTACCTCTCGGGATCGAACCGAAATATCCCGTTCTTCAGACGGGCGCATAGACCAACTTTGCTAAGGTACCTCATTTTTGTGTGAGGCACCCGAATATTTTAGTTCAGATATGCCACACGTCACCGTCTCTACCGACAAACATAAATCGGGAGACAGTAATAAATCGAAAATTTGTAATTTCTCTACATGCGAACATCGCAAACTCCTTGCGTAATCATCTTACGCATATCAAAAAAATAAATCAACCGGAGACTAAGGCAAAATTGAAAGTGTGCTATAACGCCAAAGAGGCTACTAAGCGTCATCATTCACTGCAAGTTTCTCAACTCTCTACAGCTACTACAGAGGCTCGCCCGAAACGCCGTGAGTCTCCACGGTTCTTACAATCTCACAGTTGCTATACCTCCCGAGAACTTTGAGCCTGACAGCTTCTCATTCTCTTTCGCAGAACTTACTCTTGATAGCATTCGTTCTGTTGCCATAATTCCCAGGAGTCTGGACCTCACTCTTTAAAAGATGGCTGCCTTTAAGCCAACTTCCTTTCAATTAATTGCCTTGTCTGTGGTACTCCGTAGGGGAATCGAACCCCCCGATCTATAGGAGGCAGGCCCCTTAAGAACGCTTCCAAATAAGTAGCTGCCTACCTGTCAGCAACTATCCCATTGAAGAAACGGCGTAAATTTGAAATCTTATTATGGTACTCTAGACCAGATTCGAACTGGCAATCACACGGCTTGAAAGGCCGGTATCCTAACCATTAGACCACTAGAGCATAGGTTATCCGTAGATATATACTACGTTATTCGAAAAAAATAATTCACCTCTCCTGTCGGTAAACCATTTTTGTCTACATTAATTCCAAACTGTACTTGAGAGATATCCAAAAGGCGTTCTCACCTCGGGACTAGAGTGAGTTATGCTGGTAGGGAATGTGGGGCTCGAACCCACACTGTCGCAGGTCTAGAATCTGCCGCTCTGGCCAATTGAGCTAATTCCCCGAGTCAATTATTACAGTAGTTACTTATGACATAGCCAAAGCTGAAAGTATTACCACCATAATTGTGAGGAAAACTACAACTCCTCTTGCTATAATCTCTCCCTCATCTTTTGTAAAATTTTCCCCACAGGAGCAAGGCGCTCCTATGAGAGTTCCGCAACCATGTTCGTGTCCATTCATGACACGAACTCGGCAACTTCGTACAAGAAGACATCACCAGCTTGCAGTGCTCGGTTAACCGAGGTGCTCTGCACGAATACATCGTACTCGCTGAGAAACTTCTGAGTCTCTACCTTCTTAGGATAAAGTTTAAAATCCTTCCCAAACGGGAGTCCAAGCATCTTTCTCGCTGTATCTCCAGACCAAAGCTCGCCCGTCTCTCTATTGACAAGAACGACTCTTTTGTATCCCTGGATCTTCACAGCCTTAGAACCTAATTGGTAGTAACCTGCACCCTTTTTGAAAAGAGTCGCACCAACATTGTCCCTAACGAAGTCCCTAATCGGAGACTTTGTTTCGACTGAAAGCATCTGGAATCTACCCGGAGCTACTGGCTCCAAGCTTACATCAGGGTAAGCTGCAAGGTCTGAAGCAGACACAGTTGTCGCGACTGTTACCGTTCTGGTCGTAGTCCTTGTTCTCGTTCTACCTCTTCCACCGCCACCGATAGAAACCTTGTTGACCTCAGGTCGAGAACCTGTCATGTCTTCAAAGATATCAGCCATGTTCTGAGTCATCTGTCTGTCGTTCGTTACCTCGTTGACAAACTGAGTCATGAACTCGTCCTGACCAGACTGATTATACATGATGGCTCTCAACATGTAAGAAAGCTCATCAAACTGATCAAGCTTCAGGTACTTTCCGCCAGTGATACTTGCTAGATCCTTCCAGAAGTATGCGCTGCCTCTACGAGCGGAAGCCAACGCATGGACTCCGAAAATCTTAACTCCAAGATCCTGATGCAGAACCTTTGCTTCATTCTGCCAATCAAGAGACTTAGGGTTAACGATGTGTCCACCCTCTCTGGTTCCCCAGATACTTTTATTATGAGGTACAGCATCGCCAATCATGACAAATGCACGCTCACTTCCTGCCCTCCAAGTAAGAGCACGAGCCTGCCACAAAACATGCTCATAAGCCTCTGCGAAGCTTCCACCACCTGTGCTACCAACTGTTTCGATAAACTCAAGAATAGAACGCTTATTCTCTGTAAGGTCAAGAACCTTGCTCAAGTAAGAACTTGAGGTGTCACAATAGTCACCGTGAGCAATTACTCCGATACGGATATCAGGGTTCTGCGAAAACAGAAGCTCGACAAGTCCTGCGGCCTTACGTCTCACCTGCAACAGACAACTATACATGCTGCCCGTGGTGTCAAATGAAATCAAAAAATCTACTGGCTTACTCATTAAATTACCTCTTTCTATAGGTATATTATACCGGATCTAAGCGTCAAAAACACTATGATACTGAATCGAAAACTACTCTTCTGGAGTATAATAAATAACTGTTTCGTCAGTGAATTCTTTGATCTTTCCACTTGGTCTGCTGTGCTTAGAAGAGGAAAATATCCCGATCCCGTGAATCAAATCATCGGCGAGCATCCATTTCTCTCCATCATCTGTGAAGAAAATTTTTCCGACTTCTTTATCCATGTCTGAAAAGACAATTTCAAGTTCATCCGAGAATCCTTCTGGATGGCACTCGTAGGCTTCAGATAGAAACCCTTGTATTTCCACATTTGACAAGGCATGGGGACAAGTTAAAATCCAACCTCCCTCTTTTGAGTCCCAATCGACATCAAAGCAAATCTCAAACAGAGAAAACCTTCCTCCTGCATATGACGGTCCAACATCTGTAGATCTGATAGTTCTGTCCATCATATGATTAACCAAAGCAGGATGCAGCAAAGGTAGTTTTTTCATTATTTCTCCAGAGATTTACTTTTTTGCTTCTGTCTGTAATCAGCAATTGCAGCCCTCACTGCTTCCTCTGCTAACACTGAGCAATGAATCTTTATTGGCGGAAGACTTAGCTCTTCCACAATTTGACTGTTTTTAATCTCCGCCGCCTCTTCAATAGTCATTCCCTTTACAAGGGTCGTCACTAACGAACTTGAGGCAATCGCGGAACCACAACCAAACGTCTTAAATTTAGCGTCTTCAATGATACCATCATCATTGATTTTTAATTGTAACTTCATAACATCACCACAAGATGGTGCGCCGACTATCCCTGTTCCAACCTGAACATCGCCTTTGTCCATTGAGCCAACGTTCTGCGGATTTTCAATATGTTCCATTACTTTGTCGCTGTAAAGCATCTTTATCCTTTTATATTTTGGTACTCTATAGGAGAATTGAACTCCTATTTTCAGGTTGAGAACCTGATGTCCTGACCGTTAGACGAATAGAGCAGGTGCGGTGCGTCCTGTTTTCACAGACAGTATTGCGAGCTTTCTAGAATGCTGCAAGCGCCCCGTTATTTCAAAAGGAGAAGAATAGGAGTGTCAGAAGCATACACGAGATATGAATGAACTGATCGAACCCAATTATTCCCCAGAATAGTTTCATCTTTTCATTCTTGTAGGCATAGCTACTCAGGCGTGAAGTGATGAAGTCAGTGAAGAAGTGTAGCACACCATTTATTACCGCATAAAGTGCTGCATTCGCAAGCCCAAATGGTAAAATTAATCCAACAAACATTACAGTGGTGTACTCAATGATATGAACTGTTAGCGCTTTTAGGCTTGAAGATTTGTTCTCTGCCATCCAACGAGTCTGCAAAATGAAATCTGCAATCGTGTGACAAAAGAAAATCCAAATCAGAAATAGAATTGCGAACAGTGCTTCCAATGTTTACTCCACTTTAATATGTTTTTATCTCAGCTATGAACTTCGTTTTACCACACCGCTGGCACAAGATATGTTTTCAGGTCGATGTTTTCGTAACCAATCCTATCAAGGAAGGCTATAAGTTCTGCCTCTTCTGCATCTGAAACGGACCTAATTACTTCTGCGCCATCGGAACGTTCAATATCCATATTGGCAAGTATTATACCGAAGTATACATCTCCTCCGCAAGGCCCATTGGTTTCTATGATAAAATTATCCTCTTCATGAAGCCAATCATTTTTCTTCTTGTCTTCCTCTGTAGCGTAAGCCTCAGTGAGAGATAGGTTTATCTTTCGAGAAACCTTAATACCAGTATTCTTACCTCCGCACTTTGCACAGTAAGGGCCCTTTACAGACGTTGTCCTTACTCGTGGCGGATGATTTGGACAAGCATTAATTGTTATAAATTTGGTAACTACACGTTGCTGTACCATCTCTTTTGTTTCAGGTACTCCGTACACAACATATGCAGAATAATCAAGTCCCATAGTCACCTCTATGTTCTTATGGTACCCCATCAGGGATTCGAACCCCGGATCATCGGCTTAAAAGGCCGCAGCATTGGACCGCTATGCTAATAGGGCATGTGAACTGTATATTACGCAGACTCCAAAGTAGACTTAGAATCTTTCGTATCTTTCTCGCCAAAAACTGCATCGCCAATGCTCTTGGTAACACGCTCGTCGGCTGCGATTGCTTTGTCAAGAATGCCAAAGAGTCGTTCATCTACAGATGCAAGATCGGGACCCGCAGTCATGAAGAATTCTCCAACCTTATCAATGCCCTTCTCAAAAATGCTCATAATCATGTTCATAGCTCCAATTAGTTTATTTGTCCAAGACTTCTCAACTGTTACTTCGTTACTCATAGATATTCTCCCTAATGTATTTGAAGTCGTATAGACCCTTTACATTAATGTAGAAACCTTGACCGTCAGGAATATTTCTAGCATTACTGACGGTGACCCATTTGCCACCTTCTGGACCAATGACTTCCCATTTTGACTCTTCGAGGAACTCCCATGCCTCTCCGCCGAAACTATCATTTGTTCCGCGACATAGCTGGAACCATAGTTCTTCCGTGCAGAGATCCTTAAATGTTTTCGCGGTGAATCTGCTGCCACAGATAGGACAGACATTCATTTCCAGATTCGGATGATATTTCCTGCAACACTCTTTTGTATCAGAAGTCAACAGGCTTCTTCCGTCTTCGCCGATTCCATATTTGGATGCAGTAATCTTCTGGAAAAGATTATTGAGATCCCTTATACCATCAAGCGGATCCACGAATCCATCAGGATGTTTCATCATTAGCAGGGAGAAGCTTCCTGACTCAGCGTAGCCAAAATCAAAAGCGTAGTTTGTATATTTCATCAATCATTCCATTCTTCGACATCAGCATTCCATTTCTTCACGATAGTGCAGAAAACTGAAATCTCACTTACAGCACCACAAACTCTTGTCTGCCCGTTTATAAATTCAACCACAAATTCACATGGTCCGCCCCACTCTTTCTCGTCGAAAGATAAAGTGTCGCCAAAGTGAACTGGATTTCCCTCGCAGTCATTTAGACCAAGCGGCATACCTATAAGACTACCAGCCAATGTAAACCTCAATAGCTTCATCAATGTCATTCTCTTCGAGAAGCGTAATGAACATTTGCAGAATTTCTTTCTGCCACTCTTCCGAAGCTTCGTTTTTTGCGTCCCAAGGATTAAAATATCTTACGCATCCGTTGGAAACATCGTAGAAAATATCGCTTATGGCATAGTGCCAGAAATCTTGATAAGTAGTCTCAGCAGCTTCACCGTCAGGAGCCTTCTCGTACTCTTCATTAATCTGAATCCTAAGTTTCATTTCAGGAGAGTCACTCTCTAAATTGCCTTCGAGAACAGTGTGGTCATACCCATGCTTTTTTGCCCATGCAATGGTCGGATAATCTTCATCCGGGCTTCGCCTATGCTTTCCGGCATAGTCTCTGATATCTACGCCATGCTTTTTTTCGATCTGGCGCACCATATCACTGTAACTATAATAATGAGAAACTAATAGGGCCATTCACCACATCCTTACTTTAGAGCCGTATAAGGCATCAAATTTGAGAAGAAGCTCTTCGTCATAATCGAAATCAGAAGAAGGAGTAGTTTCAGCAGCCCTTTCATCATCAAGCTCAAGCATTCTGGTCTTCGCTCTCTCGTTCATTTCATTTGATTTTTCAATCAAAGCCTCAGCCTGCGCCCTAAGATCCTTTGCTTCGCAATCATAAAACAGCCAATCAGGATCCGCAGATAGTTTTAGCGGAAGATAGTTCTGCTCGTATTCAATATTGAGTCTGTGCTTCTCTCTATGCCTGAGCCGCTCCTGTTCGTACAGTGCATTGTGCTGCGCAATTCCAGCATCGTAAGGGAAGGCGAAGGAGTAGGCTTCTTTAATCTTTGAGAAATCTGCAACCCACATGGTCAAACTATATTGGAAGTTACCACCACCGCTCCCTGTGCCGGTATGAATACCTACCGCCGCTGACCTTAACCAGTCGGAGAAGTATGAATGCCCATTTTTAGTTTCCGATGCAAATGTTCCTACGATGCGACCACAGAAAGCTAGTCGTCTATTGTAGTCTCGCCTATCTTTACCAAGGTAGGTATCTGCTCTATCGAAATCAAGCGGCCTCGAATGGCTCACACTACAAGAGCTAATCTTTCCGAAGATTTTGCAAGTCAGAGTATAGCCTTGCTCTTCAGCTAAAGCCACCAATGCATCTGCAACTTCTTCAAACGAAGACACAGAGTTACGAAGCTCATGCCTTTTGTCTTCTTTAATTTTTCTCTCTTTGGTGATAGCTGCCGCTTCGGCAGCAGCTTTTGCGTGCCTTGCCGCACAGTTATTTGCACCTCTTGTGGTCCAAA
>Ga0233446_1002927_pt1 | contig 10355 bp, 9 predicted proteins | sample SI_124_October20_4_FD_182780 | JGI IMG/M metagenome (GOLD analysis project Ga0233446, IMG submission 182780) | Seawater microbial communities from Saanich Inlet, British Columbia, Canada - SI_124_October2016_120_MG | ecosystem: Environmental > Aquatic > Marine > Inlet | place: Canada: British... | reverse complement strand
GATGGATAGGAGCACATGACTGGCGAGACCGGGGCCCATGTTGGTAGGTGCCGAGTTACTGCTAATGCTCAGTGAGGCAATTATGGAGATTATGGCCAGAGGAAATAGACCGAGAAACAAATTCTCTAATGGTTTTCGCAGGCTGCTCACTAGAACCAGTAAGGATATAGAGGCTGTTATCAGTGTGCTTATTTCAAAGAGGCCAAAGTGAAAGCCATCGGCGGTGCTTATTACGCTCCAAGCACTTGTTCCGTGGGCTATTACTGCCGATATGCCAAAACCAAAAACCAGATTGCGAGCCTTCTCGGCAGATTCCGGTTTTTTGGATGAAAGTCTATTGGCCTGTATGACAGAAGCTGCCAGGTAAAAGAAGATGGCAAACAGGCCAGAAATTACTGTTACTTGCATGATGGCTTTTCGGTGACTTCTTGGAGACAGTATTCAGAATAGTAAGAAGAAAGTGTCGCATATGTGAACAGGGGGTTGAAGTTCTTTTTTATCCTCGAAACTATTCCTTATAATTTCGCTATAATGCAGGCCATACTTATTTAGGGCCTCAATCGGCCTTTTACTTCGGCTTGGCCAGACTCTAGAACATACAACAGGTGACAATCAGTGTTTGATAATCTCAGCGATAGACTCTCCGGAACCTTTAAAAAGCTAACCGGTAAGGCAGTTCTTAACGAAAGCAATATCCAGGAAGCCTTGCGTGAGGTTCGCCGTGCTTTGCTGGAGGCTGATGTTGCGCTGCCTGTGGTCAAAGACTTTATAGACAGAGTGAGCCTCAGAGCAGTAGGTCAGGAAGTATCAAAGAGCCTTTCACCGGGCCAGGCATTCATAAAGATTGTTCAGGCTGAACTGGAGAATTTGATGGGTTCGGCCAATGCCGAGCTTGATCTTAAAGCGGTTCCACCTGCTGTCATATTAATGGCAGGTCTTCAGGGTGCTGGTAAAACCACCACAGTGGGTAAATTAGCCCGTTGGTTGAAGCGGGAAGCCAAGAAGTCAGTAATGGTGGTAAGTGCAGACGTATATCGCCCAGCGGCTATACAGCAGCTACAAACCCTTGCTACTGAAGTTGAAGTTGAATTCTTTGCCAGCGACGAGAGCCAGTCTCCGCTGGATATTGCCGCCGCGGCTCATGCTGAAGCAAAACGAAAGTTTGTCGATGTGTTGATCGTTGATACTGCGGGTCGTCTGGCTATTGACCAGGAGATGATGGGTGAGATCAGTCAATTGCATAAGCAATTGAACCCGGTTGAGACCCTGTTCGTGGTTGATGCTATGACTGGTCAGGATGCGGCTAACACTGCCAAGGCATTTAACGATACCTTGCCACTTACTGGTGTCATTCTCACCAAGGCCGACGGCGATGCCCGCGGCGGTGCGGCGCTGTCGGTTCGTCATATCACTGGCAAGCCCATCAAGTTTATCGGTATGGGCGAGAAAACCGATGCCCTGGAGCCATTTTATCCAGATCGTATCGCCTCCAGAATCCTCGGTATGGGAGACATGCTCTCTCTAATCGAAGAGGCTGAGCGCAAGGTAGACAAGGTTAAGGCTGAGAGGCTGGCCAAGAAAATCAAGAAGGGCAAAGGCTTCGATCTAGAGGATTTCAAAGAACAGTTGAAGCAGATGCAAAACATGGGCGGAGTTAGCAGCATCGTCGACAAGCTGCCGGGCATGGGCGCTTTGCCTCCGGGAGCTGCTAGCAAGGTCGATGATTCCCAATTTCGCCGCATGGAAGCCATTATCAACTCCATGACCATGAGAGAGCGGGTTAATCCGGATGTGCTAAATGGCTCACGCAAGCGCCGTATCACCCAGGGTTCCGGCACACAGATTCAGGATCTTAATCGTTTGTTGAAACAGAATAAGCAGATGCAGAAAGTAATGAAGAAGATGAAAGGCGGCAATATGGCCAATATGATGCGTGGTCTTGGCGGTAATATGCCTGGTCCGGGTGGATTTCCCGGCGGCGGTGGTGGCAATTTACCTCGTTTCTGATGCGGGATTATCAGTCTTTGGCTTAGCCCTCTGGCTGTCAGCGCGAACCTGCTGCAAAGCCGCGAAAATACTACTTCTCAGTGCTTCCAATCGAGGCTTAATTAACATAGAATACCCGCCTTTTTATCTGGGCAGATCTTGCTTGGGCACATCAATTGCCTAAGCTGTTGTAAACCCTACATATTTATTAAATAACAGGAATTATTTATGGTCACGATTCGATTGTCTCGTGGTGGTGCCAAGAAGCGACCTTTCTACCACATAACAGTGGCAGACAGCCGCAGGTCCCGTGATGGCCGCTTTATCGAGCGTATTGGATTCTATAATCCTCGCGCCACAGGTCAGGAAGAGCGTCTTCGCTTGGACACAGATCGCATGTCTTATTGGCAGTCTAAGGGCGCACAGTTGAGCCCGCGTGTTTCAACTCTTGCCAAGGGCGCAGCAGCGGCTCCTAGCACTGAAGCTTAATTGCTTGCTGAACGATGAGTTCGATGAATCCTAGCGATGAATCGTAAGCTGACGTCAGAGGGCAAGATATTGGTGCTGGGCCGAATAGGTAAAGTGCACGGTATCAAGGGTTGGTTGAAACTAAGCTCCTTTACTTCGCCAGCTGAAAATATTCTGAACTATCCCTTGTTAAAGGCTGAGATAGCACAGAGCTGGACAGAACTGGAAATAGACCAGTCCCGTCCTCAGGCTAATAGCCTGCTGGTGCACTTCAAGGGATACGATACCCCGGAAGTAGCCCGAACTCTCACAGGTCTTGAGTTATCTGTAGACCGAGAGGAATTGCCCGACTTAGAAACCGGTGAATTTTACTGGTATCAACTTCAGGGAATGAAAGTTGTAAATCAGCAGGGCGACTTGTTCGGACAAGTTATCCAAATGCTGGAAACCGGCGCCAATGATGTGCTGGTGGTTAAACCGGACGAGGCCGATGAAGCCTGTGTCGATGATCGGGAGAGATTAATCCCGTTCCTGACAGATTCGGTTATTGAGAAAGTAGATCTCGAGACCGGTGTTATCACCGTAAATTGGGAAACAGACTATCTGGAATGAGTCGCCAGTTTTGAGAAGCGATTCAGTTTAGATAAAAAGGCGATGTCGATGCAGATTGGTATAGTCACGCTGTTTCCGGAAATGTTCTCGGCGATAAGCGAATACGGAATTAGCAGTCGTGCAGTACGCTCAGGTCTGGTGAAGCTGGATTATTACAATCCAAGAGACTTCACCACTGACAAGCATCGCACCGTAGACGACAAGCCTTTTGGCGGTGGTCCCGGAATGTTGATGAAGACCGAGCCGCTACTTAAAGCAGTAGCTGCTGCAAAAGCCACCGTAGCTGAACAAGGTGGAGGCGATGCCAAGGTGATTTATCTTTCACCCCAGGGCCGCAAGATTGATCAGCAGGCAGTAATAGAATTAGCAAGACGCGACAGCATGGTAATGATATGTGGTCGCTATCAGGGCATCGATAACAGGATGCTCGAGAGGGAAGTTGATGAAGAGTGGTCGCTGGGAGATTTTGTTATCAGTGGCGGTGAGATCGCGGCAATGGCCTTGATCGATTCCATCATCCGCTTTCAGCCTGGAGCTCTCGGTGACGAGGATTCTGCGCAACAGGACAGTTTTGCCAACGGGCTCTTACACAGCCCTGAATATACCAGGCCGCAGAGTTTCATGGGTCAGGATGTTCCAGCAGTATTGTTAAGCGGCGACCATGAAGCGATTCGGAAATGGCGTCTGCAACAGAGTTTAGGTATGACCTGGCTCAAGCGACCGGATTTACTGGAAGCGATTGAGCTGGATAAAGAGCAGGAACAATTGCTCGAAGAGTTTAAACGCAGTCATTCGAATTAAGTTTTCGTAATGTTTGCATAGCAGAAGAATTTAATTATTGGCTCACGCCAAAAAAGCATGAGTTAGGAGCAAGTAAGATGAACAAGAACAAAATCATCCAGCATGTAGAAAATGCGCAAATGTCTAAGGAATTCCCGGAATTCGGTCCTGGTGACACGGTTGTTGTACAAGTGAAAATTAAGGAAGGTGATCGTGAAAGATTGCAGGCCTTCGAAGGTGTTGTAATCGGTCGTCGCCATAGAGGTCTTAACTCTTCTTTCACTGTGCGTAAAATTTCACACGGTGTTGGTGTTGAAAGAACTTTCCAGGCATACAGCCCGCTGGTTGATAGTGTAGAGCTTAAGCGTCGTGGTGATGTTCGCCAGGCTAAGTTGTACTACTTGCGCGAGCTTACTGGTCGAGCTGCTCGAATTTCCGAGAAGCTGGAAAAGAAATCAGTCTAAATCTGTCTTCTTGTTTTGCTGTGACTTTTACCACGGCATAAAGCAATAGATCGACTAAATAGAAGGGAAGTCTGCAGCGCGGTCTTCCCTTTTGTTTTGTCCAGAGTCTATGAAAAACAGCGCTATGCTAAGGCTCCGAGTCATTGTTGCCGACTCTCTATTTTAAGCCTGGTGGAAAGGCTTTCGGCTTTATCCGGTCTTCTAGGGGTGCAGCTGATTCTACGGAATCTTGTCTGTGCCCTATATTGTAGGGGCGAGGCGGGTTTGAGAGATAGTTGTTTAAATGCTATAACCTGACGGCATTGTATTACTACATTTACTTATTATTACGGCGGCTGAAGTTTTCCTGAGACTGAAGGTCGGAGATCAAATTATGAAATCAATTCTGCAGCGTCTATTTATTGTTTCTGGAATTCTATTTTCTGTGAGCTTTTCGTCACTGGCTCTTGGGCAGGATGTTACTGCTGATCTTCGCGATAAGCTGAATGCTTCTATTGTGCTCGCATCCCAGAACCAACTCCAAATTTCGAGTATCAAGGCGACGGCTCTGCCTGATATCTTTGAAGTAGAACTGAGCACTGGTGAAATTCTTTATAGTCACTCATCCGGTGATTATTTATTTGCCGGTGATATGTACAAGACTGAAGTCACTGGTCTGGTGAATCTGTCTTCTGATACTCGTCAGTTACGAAACCTGGCCAAGGTTCAGGCTGTTTCTGAAGATGAAATGATTATCTTCACTCCTGATGAAGTGAAAGCTACTATCACTGTCTTCACGGATGTGGATTGCACTTATTGTCGTGCTTTGCACGGTGAGATTGATGACCTCATGGATCTTGGTATTGAGGTTCGTTACATGGCCTATCCTCGTGGTGGCATGGAAGCGGGCTCTTACGACAAGATGATTTCGGTCTGGTGCGCAGAGGATCGTCACAAAAGACTTACTCAGGCCAAGCATGGCCAAAACATTCCTGCTCGGGAATGTGAATCTCCTGTTCTTGATCACTATGAACTTGGCAATCAGTTAGGTATTAGTGGAACGCCTGCCTTGGTATTTCCTGATGGGCGTGTGATTCCAGGTTATGTGGAAGCTCCGCGATTGGCTGCGATGTTGGGTCTTAACTAATTATCCTTCGATCTTTTTTTTGTATCAGCCGGAAGAGCTAGGGTGAGTCGGTTTCCTGCCGGCCATTCACTTTCCTCTGAAACCAGCGCTGCGGAACTCGCCAGTATCTCGTTGGGCTTCTCAATTCTGATTGTCTTGAAATTTCCTTAAGCTGAGTCGTAGTGAATAGTGGGGCCTGGCTCAGACAGTCCTCGCTTAACCTGGTTCCAGAGGAAAGTGAAGACATGGCCTGATTGGCATGAAACCGACCCACCCTAACTCTCCCTTGAATCTTCAGGTTTAGTGTTTTTTATTCTAAGAATGGCACTGAAATTCGAGGGCAGGGGTAGAGTGTTCGATGGAGTGACCGTCGACCGCATGGATGCGGGCGCCGAGCCTACATGGACGTATTCACGGCGTGTCACGCAAGCGAATACTCTACTCCGGCCCGTTCCTCACTAAGCTACCCAATATTGGTTTTAGTAATGATCAATAGGGCTCAAAGCGCCCAGAATGCTGGGTTTCTGCCCCGTTTCCAGTATAATTCGCGGCGTATCTTTGCTGTTGTTTGATAAAGAGTTTGATAAAGAGTTTGATAGAGAATTTCGAGGAAGTCGTTTGAATACCGATCCGAACAAGACAATTAATGTAGGCATCTGCGGTCTGGGAACTGTGGGTGGTGGCACCTTATCGCTGCTGGAAAATAATAGGGCTGATATTGAGGCTAAGCTGGGTTGCTCTATTGAGGTGACTCGAGTTGCTACTCGGACTTTGAGGCCTGAAGTGATTGCGGCTTTTAGTGGCGCCGGAACTGATCTATTTGATGTGGTCAATGATCCGGACGTCGATATTGTTGTGGAAACTGTTGGTGGTTTTGATCCGGCTTTCGAGTTAGTTAAGACGGCTCTTTCTAATGGTAAGCATGTTGTTACGGCTAATAAGGCTTTGATTGCCGAGCGCGGTAATGAATTGTTTCCTGTGGCTGAGGCTAATGGTGTGACTCTGGCTTTTGAGAGTGCTGTAGCTGGTGGTATTCCGATTATTAAAGCCTTGCGCGAAGGCTTGGCAGCGAACCGAATTGATTCGCTGGCTGGCATTATTAATGGAACTGGTAATTTTATTTTGACCGAGATGACTGACAAGCAAAGTCAGTTTGAAGGTGTGTTGAAGGAAGCTCAGGATTTGGGGTACGCGGAGGCGGACCCGGCTTTTGATATCGAAGGTACTGATGCTGCTCATAAGCTGACTATTATGGCTTCTATCGCTTTTGGTATTCCCTTGCAGTTTGATAAGACTTACACCGAAGGTATTAGTCATATCGAACCTGAAGATATTTTGTATGCGGGTGAATTGGGGTGTGTGATCAAGCATCTTGGTATTGCTCGTCGATCTGAGAAAGGTGTGGAGATGCGTGTGCATCCCGCGCTGATTGAGAAATCTCGTTTGCTGGGAAATGTTCACGGTGTGGGTAATGCCGTTGTTGTTCATGGCAACGAAGTGGGCTCGACGCTTTATAGCGGTCCTGGAGCGGGAGCAGGTGCGACTGCCTCTGCTGTGGTTGCGGATCTAATTGATATCGCGCGACAGATTCAGGCGGGTGCGAGTACTCCTTTTATTCCGGCTCTTGGTTATTGTCGGGAGAATGAAGGGCTTGAGGTTCTTTCTATTGATGAGATTGAGTCTGAGTATTATTTGCGAATTTTGGTAAGTGATGTGGTTGGTGTTCTTGCGGGAATTTCGGGAAAGTTGGAAAAGCTTGCCATCAGTATTGAGGCTGTTATTCAGAAGGAAGCGGCGGGAAATCTTGCTTCAATCGTGATTCTTACTCACTCGGCTTTAGAGAGTCAGCTTAATATTGCGATTGCCGAAATCGAGGCGATGGATGAAGTTTCCGGTGCGGTTAAACGTATTCGGGTAGCAGGGTTCGAGGACTGATCACGTGAAATATATTAGCACCAGGGGAAACTGTCCCGAACAAAGTTTTGAGCAGGTCTTACTTGCAGGTATGGCGCCCGATGGCGGCCTCTATGTGCCCGCTAATTTGCCGCACTACAGTGTGGAAGAAATCAATTCCTGGAAGTCGCTGAATTACGCCGAGTTGGCAATGAAGATCGTTGCGCCGTTCGTAAATGGCGAAATCCCCGACGCCGAACTGCAAAGAATTATCGAAGAGAGCTACAGTGAATTTGATCACGACGAGGTTGCTCCTTTGAGCAGTCTTGGAGGCAATGATTATTTGCTGGAGCTCTATCATGGTCCGACTCTGGCTTTTAAGGATTTTGCTCTTCAGGTGTTGGGTAGGCTGCTTGACTATGTGCTCAAAGAGAACGACCAGCGAGTTGTGATTTTGGGTGCGACTTCTGGCGACACTGGATCGGCTGCGCTTGAAGGTTGTCGTCACTCGGATCATGTGGACATTTTTATTCTGCATCCTCATAACCGTGTCTCGGAAGTACAGCGAAGACAGATGACAACAGTTATGGGTGACAATGTTTTCAATCTTGCTGTTGAAGGTAATTTTGACGATTGCCAGAGTATTGTAAAGGCGGCTTTCGCTGATCAATCATTTCTGCCCGAAGATCGACAATTGGTTGCGGTTAATTCTATTAACTGGGCTCGCATCATGATGCAGATTGTCTATTACTTTTCTGCCGCATTGAAAGTTGGAGGTCCGGAGAATGAGGTTTCTTTTTCGGTACCTACCGGGAATTTTGGGGATATCTTTGCAGGTTATCTTGCCAAGAAAATGGGTCTGCCTATTTCTCAATTGATCGTAGCTACTAATAAGAACGACATTCTTCATCGCTTTATTAGCCGCAATGATTATTCTGCTACAAATCTCAGTCACACTTACTCGCCAAGTATGGATATTTTGGTATCCAGTAATTTTGAGCGTTACTTGTTTGATTTGTTTGCACGTGATGGTGAAGCTCTCACTGAATTCATGTCACGATTCGGTAAGGAAGCTTTGAGTGTAACGAATAAGCAGTTCAGTGAAGTGCAGTCTTGCTTCAGCAGTGCCAGTGTAGATGATGATCAGACTTGTGCAGTGATTGCTCAAGTGAAGCAGGATATTGGCAAATTACTCGACCCTCATAGTGCTGTCGGTGTAAAGGCAGCCCGTGACTGCAATAACAATCCTGATATACCGATGATCACTCTGGCGACAGCCCATCCGGCAAAATTTTCTGATGCGATTGCGGCAGCAGGATTGGAGACTCCGGAACTACCGCCTCACTTACAAGATCTTTTTCAGCGTGAAGAGCATTACAGTGTAGTGAACAATTCCCTAAGCGAAGTCACTGAGTTTGTGGCCAGCCACGCACGGAAATAACTAATTAATGTCTGCTCTGGTACATCGAAGATCAGCCAACTCTCAGTTAGAACTCCCGGACACCCTTCATCCTCTGTTGCAACGAGTATACCGCCAGCGGAATATCGGCTCGGCAGATGACTTGAGTCTGGATTTCAAATCGCTACTGCCTCCTCAATCTCTTAAGGGAATGGATGCAGCCGTAGAGTTGCTCTGGCAGGCGTTGCAGCAACAGCAAAGAGTTTTGATTGTTGCTGACTTCGATGCCGATGGTGCAACTTCCTGCGCCCTCGTGTTAACCGCTCTTCAACAGATGGGCTTCCACCACCTCGATTACATTGTTCCCAATCGATTTGATTACGGGTATGGCCTCACACCTGAAATCGTAGAGCTGGCGGCTACTCGGAATCCGGACCTGATCGTTACTGTTGATAACGGTATATCCAGTATCGAAGGCGTTGCGTCTGCCAAGGCTAAGAATATTAAGACGCTGGTTACTGATCATCACCTTCCAGCTGAGGTCACGCCCGACGCTGACGCCATAGTGAATCCGAACCAGCATGGTTGTGAATTCCCCAGCAAAAGCATAGCGGGTGTCGGTGTTATTTTTTATGTGATGCTGGGCCTGCGTAGCAAATTACGTGAAGAGTCCTGGTTTGAATCGCAGAAAATTCCTGAGCCCAATATGGCTGATCTTCTCGATCTCGTCGCGCTGGGTACTGTGGCGGATGTGGTGGCTCTGGATAAGAACAATCGAATACTGGTAAGTGAGGGGCTGAAAAGAATTCGAGCAGGAAGAACCCGCCCCGGAATCCAAAACCTTCTCAAGCTTGCCAAGAAAAGCCCGCAACGACTAACGGCGACCGATCTGGGGTTTGGTATTGGACCTCGACTCAACGCTGCAGGTCGATTGGATGATATGTCCACGGGTATAGAATGCCTGTTAGCTCAACATGAGGGTGATGCTCATATGTTGGCGCTTCAGTTGGACGGTATGAATCGGGACCGAAAAGAAATCGAGTCTGGCATGCGTGACCAGGCTTTCGAGATTTTGCGTGAACTCACTCTGGATGAGGACAATATTCCAAATGCCTTGTGCCTGTTCGATGAGCGTTGGCATCAGGGAGTGGTGGGAATAATTGCGTCGCGCATCAAAGAGAAATACAACCGCCCGGTTATTATTTTTGCCAAGGCATCTGATGAGGTAGATGGGGAAACTGGTCTTCAGCAGCTAAAAGGTTCAGGACGATCTATTAAGGGCTTCCATATTCGTGACGCCCTGGATGCCGTTGCCAGCAAGAATCCCGGATTAGTAAGTAAGTTTGGCGGGCATGCAATGGCCGCAGGCTTGAGCCTGAATGAAGAATCTCTGCCGGCCTTCGTCGAGGCTTTTCAGAATGAAGCCACTGAACATCTTAGTGAAGACCTGCTGCAAGCGAGAATTTTAAGTGATGGTGAATTACAAGTTCAGGACTTCACCATGGATACAGCCGCGGAGTTGCTCAGGGCAGGGCCGTGGGGACAGGAATTCCCCGAACCGGTTTTCGATGGAAGGTTTAATCTTCTGCAGCAGCGCAGGCTGGGGGATAATCATTTGAAAATGGTATTAAGCCCCATCGATTCTCCG
>Ga0233446_1002923_pt1 | contig 10367 bp, 10 predicted proteins | sample SI_124_October20_4_FD_182780 | JGI IMG/M metagenome (GOLD analysis project Ga0233446, IMG submission 182780) | Seawater microbial communities from Saanich Inlet, British Columbia, Canada - SI_124_October2016_120_MG | ecosystem: Environmental > Aquatic > Marine > Inlet | place: Canada: British... | reverse complement strand
GTCCAGAGCTTCGAATGGCAAGCCATAACAAGTCATGACAATCCATTACATTAAATAAGCCTCGGTGGCGGAATTGGTAGACGCGCTGGACTTAAAATCCAGTGGTTGTATAAACCGTGCCGGTTCGATTCCGGCCCGAGGCACCATTCTTCGCTCTGTATTTCATCAGAGCTACGAATGGCGCGGCCATAAAAAATACGGTATCTTACCGCATTTTTTATTGACAAATAATATTTCCATTAATAATATTCTCTAAGATATAAATCTGATCGAACAGATCCCAGAAAACCAATAATTCAAAAACGCCCACGATAACCATCGGAGCGTTTTTTATTTTATGTTTTACTTTATGAACTTTACAAACTTTCAACTTTTTACTGCTTAATAGGCATCACAATATACAAATAATCAGTTGTTCCTTTTGGTCTAATTAAACAGGGGAGATTATTATCGACTAAACTTATTTCAACTTCGCTAGCATCAACATTATTTAATCCATCAAGTAAATATCTATAGTTCAAAGTTGTATCATTTGTTTCACCAGTGAATTCAACATCAATATCAGCTTTACTTTCACCAAGTTGAGAGTTTGTAGCTTGTACAGTTAATCCTTTTTGAGCTTCAAACACTAAATTAATATCAAATATTCCTGTCTTGGAAAATAGGGCAACTTTTTTTATAGCTTTAACTAATTCTGAAGTTGAGGTAATAATCTTAGTTTTTGTTTCTTGTGGAATAATCTGTTTATAATCTGGATACTGTCCTTCAAGTAGTCTAGATATTAATTCAATATTAGCACAAGTAAATAGAACTTGATTTTCGGTAATATAAATTTCCAAATTTTCTGGAGTATCAGCCTTGTCCTTTAAGTTACCAAGGATTCTAAGTAATTCTTGTAAAGTTTTTAGTGGTACTATAACTTCTTGTTCTTGTTCATTCTTTTCTAATTCCACAAATTTTTCAGCTAACCTATAACTATCAGTTCCGACCATTACTAATTTGTTTTTACTAAGTTTATTAAAGTTCATTAAAATACCACTTATTTCAGGTCTTGTTTCTGAACTTGCTACTGAAAATATAACCTGCGATAGAGCTTTTTTAAAATCACTGATTTTAATAGTAAACGGATCTTTCTTTTCAATTTGAGGAATAACTGGGAAATCATCAGCAACAATTCCTTTCATTTTAGTTTCAGAGGATAGACAGGCTATCTTCATAAAATCATCTGCTAATAATTCCATATTAACTTGGTCTTTGGCTAAAAGATTAACATAATCAGCCAGAAGTCTTGCGTCCACTGTGAAGCTTCCTTCTTTTTCAACTTTACATCTAACAACACTACTAATCCCTATTTCTAAATTTGTACTAGAAAGTTTCAAGCTTCCTTCCTTGGCTTCAAGCAGTACATTGTTTAAGATAGGTAAGTTGATATTTTTATTTACAAGGTGTCCTGTAGTTTGTAACCCGAAGTTTAAGTTCTCTTGAAGACATGTGATTTTCATAGATTCTCTTTTTTATAATTCTATATATATAAAAACAATAATAATAATAAGGCTGTGGATACGGGTGGATAAGTGCTTTTTTGTAATTAGTTTATTGAAAAAATCATTGCGTAACCCTGTTGACATGGGTGTAGATGAACAGTCCTTAAATGTTTATAAGTGGTCTTTTGGTGATTTCGAAATACTTATGAACAGAAATGACTAAAAGTTATAAACAAGAATGTGGACATTTTTTTATATGGTTATGCACAACTTATCAAGATGAATATACCTTTTGTTTGATTAAATTTATTTCTTGACGCAATTTTTCATCTTCAGCAATTAATCTAGAAATTTTATCGTAAGCATGCATAGCAGTTGTGTGATCTCGACCACCTAGTTCACTTCCTATCATTGGATATGAACAGCTTAATTCTTCACGAAGGAGATACATTATGATTTGGCGAGGAAAAGCTAATCTTTTTTCTCTACTTTTACCTAGAATATCGTCCAGTGATAGTTCATAAAAACCACTAACCAAATCAATTAGCTGTTTTGCAGAAACAGCACCACCCTTTTTACTTGATTCAGAAATTGAAAATAGTATCTTTTTGATATTTTCTAGAGTAGGTTCAAGTTTATTTAATTGATGGTAAGCAATAATCTTATTTAGGGCACCTTCGAGTTCACGAATATTATTTTGAATATTCAAGGTGATGTACTGAATAATGTCTCTTTCTAATAAAAATTCTTTTTCTTGGCATTTAGTTTCCAAAATGGCAATTCTGGTTTCAAGATCAGGTTGAGAAATATCAGCAATCATTCCCCATTCAAAACGAGATAATAAACGATCTTCTAGGGTAGAAATAGCTTTTGGTGGACGATCAGAAGTTATAACAATCTGTTTATCTCTCTGATGAAGATCATTGAAAGTATGAAAAAAAGCTTCTTGAGTTCCTTCTTTGCCAGTTAAAAATTGAATATCATCAATTAGTAGAACATCAGCAGTACGGTAAGTATTATTAAAACGAACAGCCTGGCCAGAAGAAATTGAACTTATAAAGTCATTGGTAAATTGTTCACAAGTTACATAAACGATCTTTTTTTCAGGATTTTTTTGTGAAACGGCATGCCCAACGGATTGTAGTAGGTGAGTTTTTCCTAATCCAACACCACCATAAATAAAAAGAGGGTTATAAGTTAATCCTGGTTTTTCAGCCACAGCTAAAGCTGCAGCGTGAGCTAGTTCATTAGCTTTACCAACAATAAAGGAGTCGAAAAGATATTTAACATTGAGTCCTTGTTTTTTTGTTTGCTTAGCGAGAACTTCATTTTGGGTAGCTTCTGGGATTTGTTCTTGAGTAGAAACAGTTTTCTTTAATTCATCTATTTGTTTGTTGTAAGATTTTAAGCTTTGAACTTTATAGTTTATTTCTTTAATTCTCTCTTTGCTTTTTGTTTGAATAATCTTGTATATCTGTTGGTGGTATTTTTGTTTTAACCAGGCTTGTGAAAAAGTATTAGGCACACCAACCTCAATACATCCTTCATCATTTTTTATAATAAAAGTATTTTTTAACCAGGTGGTAAAACTGGCTTTACTTAAGGAGAGTTCAAGTTCACCAAGAACAGCTAACCAAAGTTGCTCATTTTGATCTTCCATAGCTTTTTATTTTTATTAGAGATTACTTATAGTAGAGGACTGTTTTTATTTTAGCACTCAACTAACATGTGGACAAGCTGTTGAAAAGTTACTAAACTGTTAATATCATGTTGATAACGTGGAAGGTAGCTCTAGAGAAAATTTTATAATAGTCTGAAAAAAAAAGCAAGCTATATTAGCCTATTGACAAAAACAAAATAAAGAAGTATACTTTTGAAAGTTAATATCTAGCACAAAAATATGCCAAAAAGAACATTTCAACCGAATATTCGGAAAAAGCTGAAAAAGCATGGATTTCGATCCAGAATGCAAACTAAAAACGGCCGATCAATTTTAAAGAGAAGACGAGATAAAGCTAGAACAAGCTTAAGTTCTTCTGACCGTTGATAACTGGAACAAATATAGAAAAGAAGCTACACTATAAGTGGTTTCTTTTTTGAATAAAAGAAACCAGAAATTTAGTAATGCTTAAAAAGTCTATTATGTTGAAAAAGGAAAACAGAATAACTAAGCAAAATGAATTTGATGCCTTTTGGGGCAAAGATTTTAAACAAAAAAAAGGGTTGAATATAGCTGGAAAATTTTTGATTGTTAAAATATTTAATAATAGCCTTAAATATAATAGATTTGGATTTATTGTAAATAATAAAATAGATAAAAGAGCTACTGAGCGAAATAAAATAAAAAGGCGACTTAGGAATATAGTTCAAAGAGAGCAAAGTCAGATCAAGGGAAATTATGATTGTTTAATAATTACTAAACCAAGTATAAAGCATAAAGAACTTGGGGAAATTAAAACTGAGCTAATTGGACTTCTTAAAAAATTGAATCTTTTATGAAATTAAACCATCACTTAAAATATTTTCCTAGGATTTTTGTTCTAAAGTTGATAAAAATTTATCAAAGTACACTGTCTTTTGATCATGGCCCATTGAAGGATAATTTTCCGGGAGGCTATTGTAAATATAAACCATCTTGTTCAGAATATGGCTATCAGGCAATTGAAAAATATGGAGTATTTGTTGGTGGGGCAAAGGCAGCTTATAGAGTGCTTCGTTGTAATCCCTGGTCCAAAGGTGGTCATGATCCAATGAAATAATTTTTTGAGAAAATGAAAAAGAGCGTTGATGATATCAACGCTCTTTTGTTTTTGACAGACTATTCTTCGTTTTCTTCATTAATAGAAGATTTCAACTTGATTAGAAAGTATATACCAATAATGGCAATTACCACTAGTAGTAGACCCAAAAGCCACTGTATTCCAATTATAAAAAGAAATGTTCCTAGGCAAGCAAGACCAGCATAAATCAATGCTCGGAGAAGCGGGCGGGTGGATCCTTTAAAAAACCTTCCTTGAACAAAAGTTACAATGAGTACTATTATAAAAATGAAAAAGTACATTTTCATGGAGACTCCCTACTTAGATTGTCGGACAAAATGAACCTTGATCTTAGTAATCTCAAGTCCATAACTGTCAAACAATGGTTTTAGGCCAGTTCGTACTTTATCAGTGAAAACGAAATTATTATCTACTTCAACAAAAGATAATTGCTGAAGTAGTTTAATAATCCTTGTTTTAGTATTATTTTGAACTTCTTGCAATAGACGTACTAATCCATATTTAATAGTAGTAGCAGAAAAAGACATACTCAAACTAATTTTAAGATCAACGTGAACCTGGTCTTTGGTTTTAAGCGCCTCATTACCAATCATTTCTAGGCCGATTTTTGCTTGTGAACTGGACTTTCTGGTTGAAAGCCAATAAAGCAGAGTTCCAAGAATTAAAACAGCACTAATAGTAATTATTTCAGCCATGGTTATCTCCTTCTAATTGATTTTAAGGAACTTGTTATATTAACATAGAGATTAAGCTTTGTCAAGGTTGCTATTTGTCGTAAAATACATAAGGGTTGAAGTGGATTTTTATAATAAAAAAGCTCCTGTTTGTAGTTACAAACAGGAGCTTGTGGTTTTACTTAGTAATTAGTAGTACTTACTACTACTTTGCAGGATCAACTGGCGGTACCGGAGCCTTCTTGGCAGGTGTCGGGGGCGGAGTCGGAGCAGCGGTCGTTGCAGGAGCATCATCAGCCGGTGCATCCTGAGTCAGCCGATCAGATACTGCTTCGGCCAGTCCACCAACCTTTTCAACGACACCATCGACCAGTTTACGAGCAGCGCTACCCTCGGGCATGCTGGCCATAAAGCCTTCGAGAGACTTCCCAATTCCCATGGCGTTGTTGTACTTACCAACGATGTCCGCAGCAGAGGTGGGATCCCCAAACAGCGTCATTTCCGCATTGCTCAGCATCGTACCGAGCGCCGTGGCCTTGGCGATTTCCACTTCCTTCATGGCCTCGATCTTGGCCAGAGTGATCTGCAAGTCGATACCAGCACGGCCGAACTCTTCCTTCTGCTCCAAAGCCTTACGCTCCACAGCAACTTCAGCGTCCTTCACTGTCACGGATGCGCGGTCAACTTCGACCTGCTTGGCAGCCACGTCGACCACAATCATCTGACTTGCGCGATCAACTTCGACCTGCTTGGATCCGACCTGTACAGGCACCATGTCCGCAGCTTGCTTACCAGCTGCCTCACGTTTCAGAGTCTCCTCTACGGCCTGAGCTGCCTTGACCTTGGCGGAGAAGTCAGCTTCTGCAGCTTCCTTACGAGCTTCAGCATCCTTCTTGACTTCATAGGCAGAAGCATCAGCCTTACGCTGAAGGGTTACGTAGTTCTTCTCTGCGTCGGCTTCGGCAGCAATGATCTGCTGCTCTTTGTCACGCTTAGCAGCCTCGACGACCTCGACGGTCTTCACAGCCTGCTCATTGGTTTCACGGAGAGCCTCAGCGGCCAGTCGGGCAGACTCAGCCTTGGCGCGCTCTTCTTCCTTGGCCGCGATTTCAATTTCCTTGTCACGGTCAGCCAGAGCCTGTGCCTTGTCACGTCCAACCTCGGCTACACGGACAGCCTGCTCACGGGCCTTGTCAGCCAGTTCCTTCTTCTTCTCGGCATCGATAATCGCGGCTTCCTTGTCGCGTTCAGCGATCTCAACCTTCCGAGCCTTGTCCACGTTCTCGAGCTCAACTGCTCGATCCTTGCCGATCTCACGCTTGGCAACAATTTCCTGCTGCTCGATCTCGAATTCATCGGCCTTACGCTTGGCTTCGGAGTTGGCCATTTCTACGTCACGTCCCTGCTCTGCCTCGGCCCTTTTCTGGTCGAGTTCGAGAGTCAGGACCTTTTTGCGAGTCTCAACGTCCTTGTCCTTGATGTCGCGCTCAGCGTCACGCTCCAGTTTATTGGTAACGACACGGGCAGCCTGAGTAATCTCAGCTACGCGCTTGCGACCCTGGGCGTCGAACACGTTGGATTCATCAAAGTCCTTGATGTCAGCCTGGTCCAACTGAGAAACAGTAACTGTTTCCAGCGTCAGACCGTTGTGCGTCAAGTCCTCGGTTACGGCTTTCTTCACGTCGTCCGCAAACTTTTCACGTTCAGAGTTGAGTGCGAAAAGCGTAGACTTCGCAGCCACGGTTCGTAGTGCAGATACCAGCTTCTCAAATACCAGGTCCTTGATGGTTCCCGGATCAACCGAGCGATCACCAAGTGAACGAGCGGCACTGACGATGTCCTCGTCTGCAGGCTGAACCTTGATATAGAATTCTGCCTCAAGATTGCCACGCAGATAGTCCTCGGTAATGAGAGCTTCTCTGCCTGCACGTTTAACGTCTAGCCGCATGGTCTGCAAAGAGACCTCGATGACTTTGTGGATGACGGGAATAACCAAGATACCTCCATCGAGGATAATCTTTTTCCCGCCCATGCCTGTTCGCACAAAGGCCATGTCGGCTGACGTTTTGCGGTAGAGTTTTGTAATAACTACCACAATCGCCAGAATGAGAAGGGAAACAATCCCAAAGGCCATCATAATGAATTGCGCCAGGCCTCCCATCTCGAATTTGGGAATCAGTGCTGGGGCCAAAAACGGCCCAATTGCCAGAATCAGTGATACCACCAACCAAAGAATGTAACCCATGTTTTTCCTCCCTATTTGAGTGAATGGGCTCTACAAAGAAACGACCACTATAAATTAATAGCAGTAATTTATGATTTTACTAGTTCTGGGGGTGCTTTCTTTACCAAGAAACAGCCCTTTTCTTTATTGTAGGTAACAATCAGAACAGAATCTCGAGCTTTGATTGGATTATCAGGGTCAATGTTAATACCCTTTTTTTCCAGCATGGTATGATTGTCGTCAACGACTTGGAAAAATCCAGTGTTGTCGCTAAAATCATAGTTTGCTTTACCGATTTTTCCGTGTAATGAGGCAGTGCCTTTTACATAGGTTTCCTTGGTTGGCAAATATCGTCCGATTAATCGAGCAATTGAACCAGTCAAGAATAATGCACCTAGGAAGGCTACTGAATAGGAAACTGTTCCAAAAATGACAGACGTGAAAGTGATCGGCTTGAGAATCAATAGACTACCAATTCCAATCCCTGTAAAAAGGAAAAGGAACGTCATCATAATGATGGACAGTGGACAACGACCAATTCCCAAAAGATTGAGAATTGAGTGCATTAGTCCGTGAGCCTGTTCGACTTCGTGGTCATGTTCACTTTCGTGACCAACGTCATGATCAGTTTCAACGTCGTGTTCCACGTCAATGTCATGATCAATATCGTGATCAAGGTCATGTTCAGCTGCTGCGTCATGCTCTCCGACACCCATTACCGCCAGGACTAGGAACATCAAGCCAAGAATGAACGTGGCTAAATATCCTGCACCGTACCAGGCAATGAAGTCAGGGAGAGTAAGGGCAGCTACCGGTAAAAATGGTAGAAGCCTAGAAAAATTCATATCAACGCCTCCCTTTGGTTTTACTCTTGGGTATTTTCACCCGCATTTTCAATAGTTGAATCAATATCAGCAGCCTTGGTGTCTACCACCTCAACTTCAACTGCTTGAGCAACTATTGTTTCTGGTTCATTTGCCGGGGTCAAATCACCCAAAGCCAGGGAGTCGAAAGCTGGCGAGGACAGAAGCATAGTCGCTTTGCTCGCAGGCCCTTCGATCACTTGCGTTTCACCGGTAGCAGCACTCAAAGCCATCTCAGCCTTGAATCCTTCTAATAGTCCAGCTACTTTCTGAGTTTCCAGCTGTTTGTTGATTGAAAGATCAGCCCGCTGGCCAGATACATCAGCAAGAGCATCTCCAGCTGTCAGCTGAAGAGCTTTACGCTCGATTTTGCCAGCGATTTGGTCAAACCTCTGTGCTGCGCCATCAATGTTAAAGCCAACCAGTTCCGCTTGAACTTGTTCTCGGATCTTGTTGATCTGCTGGAGAGCTTTGAGGTTTTCCAGTTTCTCCAAGCGTGTTTTTACCTGTTGCTCATTGGTCCGGAAGGTGACAATAGCATTGTCAGCTGCCGACTTTTGGCTCTCATACAGCGTCGCAGTCGTCGCGAGCTTACCTTGCAAGCTAAGAACTTGCTGGGCAAGTCGCTGTGCCTCTGTAGTTTTGCCAGCACCTAAAAAGACCTTAATGGCCTTCTTGAGTTCGTCCAGCTGAGCAACGTCAGTTTCCAGTCGAGCCCTAGTCTCTAGAGACAGAGCCATTGTCTGGGAAACTGAGCTTCGGTTAGCTTCCAGTTGAACGAGCATTTCCCTGGAATCTTCTTCCAGTGTGGCCTCATTGACGTTTTCCTCGCCAAAGATGCCGTTGATAATGTTGTCCCAAATTTTACGAAACAAACCTCGACCTCTCTTCTTTCTAGCCATTGGGTTCCTCCTTTTTAGTTTGAAATCATCATTGTTAACGATCCTTCTATAAATAAAATCCTTATGTAAAGGACACTACATCTTACACATTATATTTTATTTGTCAATGTTAAAGAGTACTTTTTGTTTAATTTTAGACAAAATTAAGACATCGGGAATCTTGGAGCATTTCAAATTAAATAGATTAATGGTAGAATTAGGTTATAAGCGGTAGATTTTAGATAGTAGGTATTTATAATTTTATTGTTCCTTATTCTTTATGAGTCTTGATAAACAAATTGCAAAAAATACAGTTATTCACTTGGCTGGTAAATTAATCAGCCTAATTTTAGGATTGGTTGCTATAGCTGTAATGGCGAGATATCTAGGGCAAGAAGGTTTTGGTTATTATATTACGGTAACTGCATTTTTACAGTTTTTTGGAATTTTAGTTGATTTCGGATTAACATTAACAACAGTACAAATGATTTCTAAGCCCGGAGTAAATATTAGCCGGACTATGAATTCCATTATTTCATTCAGAGTTATTACTGCTTTTTGTTTTTTACTTTTAGCGCCCATTTTAATTTGGTTTTTCCCGTATAATATTTTTATAAAGCTTGGCGTAATTATAACGGTGGCTTCGTTTTTTTGTATTACAATAATCCAAACCTTAACGGGAGTCTTTCAGCAAAAACTAAAAATGTTCAAATTAACATTAGCGGAAGTTATTGGTCGAGTTGTTTTTGTTGCTTTAGTTGTTCTTGCTGCCTGGTTAGGAAAGAACATTTATTGGATATTTGGGGCAATGTCAATTGGAAGTATTGTTAATTTGGTAATTGTATTTTTGTATTCGAAAAAATATATTAAATGGAGACTGGAATTTGATTTTACCATCTGGAAAGAATTGATCAGTAAAACTTGGCCGATTGCATTATCAATTTCTTTTAATCTGATTTATTTAAAAATGGATATTATTATATTATCTTTATTCAGAAGTCAGGGGGAAGTAGGTTTGTATGGCGCAACCTATCGCGTGGTGGATATTTTGACAATGCTCCCCGCTGTATTTATGGGGATTGTTTTACCAATTGCCACAAAATATTATTTAGAAAAGAATAAAAAAGAATTACGTGCGATTTTGCAGAAATCATTTGACGCATTAATGATTTTTGCGGTACCAATAACGATAGGAACTTTTGTGATTGCTGAAAAAATAATGATTTTCATTGCCGGAGCGGAGTTTATACCATCAGGTGAAATTTTGAAAGTTTTGATCCTTGCGTCATGTGCAATTTTTGCGACAAGTTTATTTGCTTATGCGGTAGTAGCAGTAAATCGACAAAAAACAATGATGTGGGGATATTTAACTGTGGCAGTATTGACGTTGGTTGGTTATTTTATTTTCATTCCAAAGTATGGATATTGGGGTGCAGCCTGGATGACCTTTTTTAGTGAAGC
>Ga0233446_1002910_pt1 | contig 10425 bp, 5 predicted proteins | sample SI_124_October20_4_FD_182780 | JGI IMG/M metagenome (GOLD analysis project Ga0233446, IMG submission 182780) | Seawater microbial communities from Saanich Inlet, British Columbia, Canada - SI_124_October2016_120_MG | ecosystem: Environmental > Aquatic > Marine > Inlet | place: Canada: British... | reverse complement strand
GATATCGCACGTGCGAAAGCCGTAATGTATAAGACATTCGTCTATTCTAGGGATGTAATAAATGCATTTATGGAATGGATAGGAACTCGAGTAAATCTTATTCGTGGTACTGGTATTTTCGAGCAGACCGTGGCGCGAGCTAATGCTCTACGTATTAAGGCTGCTAATCTTAAATCGGTTGTTTTATGGATTCTAGCCCCAATGATTATTAAACACACCGATATCGGCCTCTGGGTTGCCGATCTAATTGGTAATATGGTCTTTAATGCTATTGCACCGGCTGAGCCAGATGATATATTTAAATATAACATGCAAGACGCCGCTGAGTGGCCACTCGTTCTTGCTGGAAAGGTGGTTCCGAATCCCGCCATCATTCGCGATCGCGCAGACCCCGACACATTAATTGCATCCCTTGAAAGAATGTATCAGCTATATAAATTACCGGAGGGTGTTACACCTACGATGCTACGTAATATAACTCTTGGTGGACCAATCGCACCGACGCAGTTTAATGCTGGCATTGCACCGGATGCGATCATTGCGTCGTCGGTTGCTGATTTACTTAAAGTAGTGTTGACGGAACGCGAGACCAAGGAACCCTACCCGTTCAAGCGTTTATGGACAGACATCAGTGATGTGCCTTTGGCGATTCAGGACAAAATGGCATCACAGTTACCGTATTTCAAGGAAGCATTTTCGATGTTATATTCGAGAAGTGAATATTATAAGCGGGTCATCAGCTTGACCGCAAAGTCGTTAACGAAGCCACTAGTCATCGATCAGACTTATGGACGAAGTGGTGATGTCGGAGCCATGGGATCAAAGGAGTATGTTGGTGTGTGTCAGTCAATAAGTCAGGCTTGTCAAGTGTTGATCAAATGTATTAACAATACGATGGAGTACGTCCAAACTGATATTCCATATTTTGAGCCATCCAAGGACTTTATTACCACATATAAGAATATCAATGGTAGTTTACCATTGATGCCGTTGTCGAGTATGCTTCATATGCCATATGAACAAGATGCAATCTTCCAAACACAAAAATACGGGGAAGACAAAATATTCCGTGGTATGCAATGTATATATGCCGGAAGTGGTACCCCATCAATTGATAAGTTCATCGGTTTAAGAGGTGATATAGCACGGTTTAACGCATTAGGGAACCCGGAAGTACCATTGGATGATACGGATGTGTATCAATATTACAGTAAGATTTCAACACTATCTCGTGCTATGTATGCGCAAAAAATGTATTCAGCGATGTCGACAGTATTCAATTCCAATGCAATGTTGCTGAAGACCAATAATGACCGTGACAATCTAAAACTATACGCATTCACAGGTGTTTCGATGTTACTTGATCTTACGACAAATATCAATCCGACGGATTCTATTGGTTCGATTGCCAAACCATTCCTTGCCCGCGGGGGTGGAGGTGCAGGTGTAGGGGATCTTGTTGTAAACAATATGCTTGATATAAATGTTGTTCCATTTAATTTCTGGGCATTGATGAAGGATGTTCCGCTAACACATATTGAATTGTACTCTCTCGGATTTGATTCAATGGCATATGATATTATGCATAAATACACTGCGGCAGATGTCGCAGACCTGAAGACTGGTGGCGGTAAAGCGAATTTAATGTATCCAGTAATAGTACCACAATCGTTGACCGGTGATGTAATTCACACACAAAAATTGAACGAACTAGGATCAGTATTATATAAGGGCCGATTTATTTCGGATGGCTTATATGGCACAGCTGTGGGGGCTAAAGTGGAGGGGGACGTGTACGTGCATAAGGCACCCCCGGATAATCTTGACCGTGCAGGCACTGCATTATCGCAATCCGTACATTTCATCGTTGCGTTGCAGAAAATATTACAGATGCGGTTGGAAGGAGAGCTAAAGAAGCATGCAGGAATTGTTATAACAGCCAAGGGATTATTGGATAGTTCGTTAGTCAAGGCGAGGGATGAGGATACTGGCGCTGCGACGATCACCACAGAATATACACCTTTCTTGGACGAATAAATCGAATACAAAAAAAAGATAAATATTTATTTTTTTGTTGCTTCATAAAAGTAAAGCCGAAAAACATTAACAACTAAATATGGCAGATAATATCATAACACGTAATCCAGTAAAAATGGGTTTAGCCGTTTTATTCGTAGTATTAATTATATTATGGCAAGCAGGAGTATTTAGTGATGAAAACATGACAATGGAACCACTTATTTTAGATGTATCCAGAACCGCACCACCGGGTGTATATACCAAATCAACACAGAAAGATCTTGAACGCACTGGTACCCATAATGCCCGTGATGCGGCGGGAAAGATTCAGGCAAGCGTACCAAGTGCGAAAAAGTTTTATAAGAAAACGACATTGAGTGGAATGACATTACACCCGGACACAAAAACCGATGTTCCCGAGGGTCATATGACTGCTGGACAATATGCCGATATAGTTAAGAAGGATGTTGAGGACTCAGAACAAACAGTTAAGAGACGCACAAAGGAATTCCGGAAAAAAAATAGTCTTGCATATGGAAGTAAAGCATTGTCGGATTATGTCGAATATACGAAAACATACGACTCGCCGTTTCTTGGTGCAGGATATTACAAACGCGATCTACCCGAAAAACTAAAACCGGGTAATCCAGATGCATGGCAGGTGACACCTGGAGCAGACGATGTGATGCTGCAACCGATATATCACCACCGATGATAAAAAAAAATAAAATAAAGTTATTATTTATTCTAATTCGTAAAATGCCAGATATGTATTTGGTGTTGGATCAAGTGCCGATGATGATTCAGTAATAGATATATCATTTGCAATATATGTTTTATCGTGACGTTTAATACCAGCCCAATAATGCCCACCGGATAATGAGCCGGAGTGTTCAACTGTGGAAATTAAATGGAAAACAAGATCACTTTTTTCGTGTCTTGAAAATAGTAATTCTTTCGGGTAATGAATCAATTGTTTTTTCTTATACCCATTAAATTGAAGAACAATATAAGGTGATGCTGTTCGAAGACGTTCTGTTATTTCTATTTTTTTTGTTTCACCACAGACATCGTCACTACCATCATCTTTTTTACCAATAATATTAGAACAAACATAACCACTTGGTGTTGCTACGACCGTATGTAGATGTAGATCTGATTTTACTTCATCACCAGTTTTTAATGAAAACAATGGAAAACAAATAACTTTTTCTTGTTTGATAGAAGTCTGACCACATCGACCACTACACTTCACGGTTTTGTCAACAATTGACTCAAAATAATGTTCGAGTTTTAGGGCATCAACCATGTAAACAAACGCTTCATGTGCCGATTGCTGACCGAAATCAAAACGTTCAACTCGCGACGCCATTGATCCTAATCCGGCTAATATATGTAATATATCGCTGGACATTTTTTGTGGTTTAGCATCGGTTGTTGCCAATTCAATCATTTTTTTATATGTATTTCGGAGTGGTGTCTTTTTTCCGTAAGGTACAAGATCAAACGCGCGATTTATATATTTGCAGGACAAAAACGCCTGTAATAAAGAATTGAAATAACATATACTACCGGTATTATAGAACCCGAATGGACTAATAGTTAGTGAACATGCCGAATCCGATTTTGTTTCATCTGGAGCCGACATGATGTTTATTTTTTATTAAAGGAAACAAATGTTTAATTGTGAAAAAAATATAATCAATTTTATTTATTTTCTTGTTGCACATAATGCTTTGACATATGCACGTTTCTTTGATAAAACTCTTGCCATTTTCAATTGTGTTAATTCATATGCCTGATATTGAATATATTTGATATATGTTTTATCAATATCAAATGGTTCCAACATATCACATATAACATTGCGTGTTTGTTCAACAGTAACACTATATGGGTCCATATTCGATCCATATAATTCTCGAATAATATCATCCAGAATTGGAAAACCAGCAATTTCTTGTTCTATTTTTTTATGGGCAACAGATGTTTTGATTGAATATAACAGAGTATAAGTTATTGAATTTTTAAAGATTGATTTTTCAACAAAATCCTTTTGTGTAGCTAAATATTTTTTGATTTCCGGTGTCGTATTATATTTTGCTATTTCTTCCTTTGCCTTGAAAAATAACCCCTTCGTATTATCCAATAAAATCATTCCAGCATGCCCCACTGTTGGTAATAATTCTTTAATAACCACATCTCTTTTTTGTCTGTATATTGCCTGTAACTCGCGCCCACGTGTTGATGTATATGTTTTATCAATACCCATATATTGTGTTACTATTGCTTCTATTTGTCTCGCTGATGATTTTACACATATTGCATCATAATGTTTAAAATCATCATCACTGCAATCTTTTGGGTTCACCCCATCAGGTAACTCAAAATTATCTGGTAGTAAAAACCGTGCAAGCATACCCTGAATGGAACCACCAATATAATGCATCATATCTAATGACAAAGTGGGGTCATTTTCGACGGTTTCCGGATATTCCATTGTGTCCGCTGTTGATTTTTTGATTTGTCTACCTCTTATATCATATGCTTGATTTCTGGTGACATATACGAAACTAAATTTACTACCGGCTGGTGGTATTTTCCGTCCCATAAGTTTCATGCGTTTCACAAAATTCAGGTTACAAATATTTTGTCTTTCTGGTCTATATGTTTTTTCTCGGATGTAATCCTTTATGTTTATGTCACTTTTAAGATATTCCATTAGGGATGATTCGACGACCTCTGTGACTGTTTTATCGGAATGAATATCCAATATCTTCATGAAAATATCTTGTCCAAGATTAACCAATGCTTGTGTGTTGCCTTTTTTCTTGAATTCTAATCCACGAACGAAATAACCCTTAATGTTTTTTGGATGAAAATCGATTTCTTTTTCATGAGGTATTCCACCATATTTCTTTTTACCAAAATAAACCGATGGAAATAATACCTCTTCATATAACATTTTTACAATGGTCGTTTTTGTATATTTATTTAACATATCATTAATTATGTTCTGTAACTTATCTGCTTCCACCAAAGTTATCTTAACTAACTCTGTGAAATATTCTTCTTTGGTGTATTTACCTTCTTTATATATTTTATCGACATTCTTGAATAAATGTCTTGGTGGTGACACATAAATAGAATCTGTATCGCCATACTTAACTATGAAATTTGATTCTTTTGCTTTTTGTTCTGCGAGTCTCGTCACTGTTTGACTAAATCCGGTAATGGATCCAGCAAGACATGGATCGTAAAAAGGATGTGAGGCAAAACCACTAAGACCATACATTGTGTTCATTAAAATTTTGGTGTTATATTGCCGACCATAGTAAAATAAACATTTAGAGTCATAATAACTGATTTGATCTGCCTCATATTGTAATTCATCTGTCGAATATTTCTTATATCCATTTTTCATTCCAACGCCGAAACCCTCATAATCTTCTGGTCCCTCGGTAATAGTACCCCAACCGGATGGTGGTGGATTAACTCCATCTGGTGGTGCAATATCTTTTTCTTTTTTTCCGGAAATGATGTTTTGAAGAAAACTGGCATTTGCTGCAAGGGTCTCATATTTTTTGAGTAATCGCTTATACTCCAAACGGGAATTGAACAGTTTTGTAAGTGCCCGAGGATATAAACCATATTTCTTCGGATCATTTTCATGCCAAACAAACCATATTTTTTGTCTTTCGCCATCGATTGTGACAACTATGGAATTTAACACGTGACCCTTTTGTCTTAATCGTGTTGCCTCTGTTTTATTTTTGACAATTGTTTCTGGTGACAGATTCCACGCACGAATGGCAGATGGATACAATGATTGTACATCTAATGCAAAATCAGGATATTCTTTATTAACACTATATATGGGAACAACGACGTAACCACCTTCATATTTTTTTTTCTCCATATCAGTGAATCGGACAGAAAATGAGAAATCCCGACAACCGGCATTTGCAAGTAGATTAGTCAATCGTTCAGAATCTGGACGTGTAAAAGAATTCAATAGATCAGTATAAGTAACTGATGCTAAATCTTCAGCAGGACTTAAAATATTCATTCTCCCCCATAAACCATCTAAAGCGTGTGCGTCTTCAATACAATAATAAATAGCCATATCAGCCTTTTTGAGATTATTTAGGGAATCTGGTTCTTTTTGACATAATCTATAATATCGAAACAATTCCGAATATGGTAAATCGACCTTAGATGGTAAACCAAACGTATCCAGTACTTTTTTCAATGAATATGAACTAGATGGTTTTGAACGTCGGAATGCAACCATTGTATCACATATAACAGTACCAGGTACATCCAAATACTGTAGAGACATATAATCATATTTGGTGAGTTTGACGGATTTGTTTAATAATTTGAATTTCATTTTACTTACATCAATCGAATAATCACTATAAATATTTATCAGGTTATAAAACCAAGTATGTAAATTATATAATACAAGTCGATCATATAAATATTTCCAATCGAAACCACAGCAATTAAATCCAGTGATAACATCTGGTGCCATCATTGCTATTACTTTTCCGAACTTTTTTAATAATGTTTTTTCACAGCTGGCATATATAAATATACGTGACATATCATTTGTTATCCGTTTGTCTTTATATCCGTTTTTAGTTCCTTTTATTGACGATATACCAACCTTTACAAAAGGTTCCAATTGATTAGCCCATCGAAATGTCAAACCAATAATAAATATACAATCATCTTTGATTGTTGCATCAACAAAAATATTTTTTGTACCAATACTTCTTGATGAAAATGCTTCAATATCCCAAGACATTATTAATCGTCGATCTGGTATATTCACATCAACACCATGAATGTCTTTAACATCAATAGTGAAATATTTATATGCACTAAAGTCAGATGTTTTATCGACCAATGTTGCTTTTTTCAATGAATTCCAGCCGGATAATTTAAATTCATATTCCCGACACGCATGATAAATATATTTATCATAATTGCCTCTTCCAGTCGTTGAATCATCATTTCCGATTATCATACCTTTTGATTGTAATTCAGACATAAGTTCCTCACGACCACTAATAGTGCACATCTGGATCCGGAGATATTTGGATGGATACTCATGAAACCCCTTCAATGGTTTTCGTTCAATTACTTTAATGTCAAATACGCTTGCCGACATCACCTCAATCTTTTTTCTCATTCCTCTTGCCATCTCTTCATCACTCATATCGGATGTTAGTTTCAGTTCCGCGTTTGGGGCAATCTCGCAATCAAAATATATAGGTATATTTGTTATATCGACAACAGCTTTTTCACCATTTATTAATGATCCGAAGAGTCTGTGGCTATAATGTAGTTTTGAATAAATCCGTGAATTTGCACATGATTTGAAATATATTTCACCATTTCTTTTAATGTTTTTAGAGTATTTTAATGCATATTCGCGACGTGTTTTTAGTGTCGGCATGATCTCTGATATCTATCATTACTTTAAGTAATTCCATTATATCTTCAATTTTACATAAATCATAGGATATATGAATTTGGTCTGCTTATCTCGGATATAGTAATATTAACCAAAAACTGAAGACAAATGATAATATATAAAAAAATGTCGAAGTTAATTTTGGGACATCATCATGGCTTTAGCCGAAATAATATAAAAGGGTCATTTAAGCAGATACTGGCACCACTTACAGTCATAAAAGATTCAAAAAAAATAATACCAGCATTATCAATATTCCTAAAGCGTTATTGTGTGTATAACACAAAACCATTTACTGATAAAATGATAAAGGATTTCAGCGCCGAGTTATCAGCAAACGGAATAATGCCGAAACATGTTGTTGTTCATGCAGCATATTCAACGAATTTACCGAGTGATGACAAAGAAAAAAGAAAAAAATCAGTCAGTGGTTTATGTGATGAAGTGTTTATTTGTGGACAACTAGGGATAAAAAATATTGTATTACATCCTGGAACAAATGGTTCAATAACTAAAAAAACGATAAAAAGATTGGTTCGTGGGTTGGTTAAAGTTGTTGAATTTCAAAAAGCAAACAAAATAAAAGTTAAAATACTTATGGAAAATATTGCAAAAAAACTAACACCTGACGAAAAAGATATATTTGGTCTGGACACAAAGAAAACAAAACCATCAACAAAAATAGGCAGTATTCTTGACATCGCGGAAATATTACAACAATGCAATAAAAAAGGAATAAGTTCATATATGGGATTTTGTTTGGATACAGCACATTTAGATGCTAGTGGATATAATGTAACTTCCGATGGCATAACAAACACATTGGATATTATATTCAAACATATACATTATAAATACCTAAAAGTAGTACATTTTAATAATAATATGAATCCATCTGGGAGTGGAATGGATAAACATATACCATTACACTTAGGTGGTAATATAACATTGGAGGCATTAACACGGCTGATGCATCACAAATATATATATGGTGACAAAACAAAACAACCGATTTTCATAACCGAATCGCATGCCGAACCTGACATTACTGCAAATGAATATATATCGATTTTAGATATGTTTATGACTGAATTGTAAATATCAAATATTATTTTTTGCGAATTTAAAAGGACAAATTATATATCCAAATAAAAATGGTTATTAAAAAACAACAACATTGAAATGTCGTCCGGAATATATGGATCATCATTTCACATTAGAGGTACCGGGGATCAACATATAAAACTTAAAAAAACTGGCATTGAATTAGATGGAACCGAAGCAATAACATATGATGCAGGATGGAAATTAGATCTATCAGTATGTAATCTAACGAAAAGTGTTGATAGTGGTACCTGGGGGCAATATCTGCAATTGGATGGATCTGGTAATTTAACGTATGGCACACCAGCGGGTGGTGGAAGTGCGTCAGAACTAGTAAATGGTTCACGAACATTTGAATTTGATACCAGTGGTCGATTATTAACTACTACTAATGGGTCGACAATGACTGATACCATTGTGTTGACACCAACTACTAGTGGATCGTTTATTGTTGCCGATTCTGATGGTAGTGTCGATCTGTTCACCGTTACTAATACCGGTGATACTGCTATTGGGTCGTCTGTGGTAACTGCCGGTTCGTTAACTGTTGCTAGTGGCGGTATTGGAGTGACTACCGGCGGACTCACAATGGCATCAACAACCGGGAATATCTCAATAGGTACTACTGGTACATTTGTAGCGACTGCATCAAGTGGCGATACATCAACAAAAGGAACATTGACGGTAGATGGATTATCAACTCTCAAAGGAAGCATAAATGTTGATTCGGCTGGTAATGCATTTGTTAAAATAGATAGGGCATCAACCACATATTCTGGTGTACTTCGATTTTTAACAGGCGGTACTGAAAAATGGACACTTGGTGCAACGTCGGTGACGGATACCTTTAGTATCGGTTCAAGTGGAGGATCGATAATCAGCATCACCGATGCCGCACCAGCAAGTGCTGTAATCACATTATATAGCGACTTAATAACTACCAGCGCTATTACATGTGGTACTCTGACTGCGACTGGGGACGTAACTTTTGGTGCTTCTGATGAAGGATTTTTCTATATGCAAACAGACACAGGGGCAACTGATATGAGGATTGATAGTGGGGTATCATTTATAATCAAAAACACGGATGCCACCCCAGAACCATTATTTACATTTACATCCGATTCGACCCCGACATCATCGTCGGCATTGTTTGCTGGATCATTGACGGTTGGTGATGACTTAGTTGTGACAGGTAGTGCGACAGTTGGTCCAACGTTAACAATAACATCATCAACTGACGCCACGTTAAAGATATATGGGGGATCAGGTGCTGGTGATGATCCCGCTATTTATCTTCGTGACAGTGATGGTGACACCGGTGACGGGTTTGATATCTTGTTTGATCATAATAGCGACCTATTGCGTTTTTATGCCGTCGATGGCGGCAGTAAAGCAGAAGTTATGACATTACACCGCACAACAGGCGTGTGTGCGGTTGATTATTTAAGGAAATACAGTAGTAGCAAGTATTTCATCAAGGTTTCAGATAATCGATTTCGAATCGGCGTTCCTGATACCAATTATGAAAGCTCCGATACAGATGTACAGTTATCTCTGGTTAATTGGGCAACAAAATCAGGCGTTGCTGGTTTAACTGGTACCAGTCCGGATGATTATTACAAACAGATGATGTTTATCTCAAAAAACACCGCTAATGGATATGTTAAACGTATGTTTATGGGCTGGGATACCGACAACGGTAAAAATACCGGTAAGTTTGGGTTTATTTCTAGAGAACCCTTCGCACCTGATTATGCCTATCGCGTTCTGGGTTATATATATGAGGGTAACACAACCGCTAATATGAATTACAC
>Ga0233446_1002907_pt1 | contig 10435 bp, 16 predicted proteins | sample SI_124_October20_4_FD_182780 | JGI IMG/M metagenome (GOLD analysis project Ga0233446, IMG submission 182780) | Seawater microbial communities from Saanich Inlet, British Columbia, Canada - SI_124_October2016_120_MG | ecosystem: Environmental > Aquatic > Marine > Inlet | place: Canada: British... | reverse complement strand
ACATTGACGACTCTGCTGCTTCTAATATAATGGACATTAGAACTAAAGCTCGAAGATTAAAAATGGAACACGATTTAGGTTTAGTCGTTATTGACTATTTACAGTTAATGGAAGGACGTAGAAACGATAACAGAGTTCAGGAAATTGCTGAAATTTCTAGAGCGCTGAAGGGATTAGCTCGTGAACTTGATGTTCCGGTTTTAGCTCTGTCCCAGTTATCTCGTGGAGTTGAATCGCGAACACCGCCGATACCAAAGCTTGCTGATCTTCGAGAATCTGGATCTATTGAACAAGATGCTGACGTTGTAATGTTTATTTATCGTGAAGATTATTATAAAAAAGACTCAGCCAGACCAAATGTTGCTGAAATTCATATAGCCAAGCATCGTAATGGTCCAACTGGCGTGGTCGATTTATATTTTGAAGCCAATAAGGCAAGTTTTAGAAATTTAGATAAAACAGTTGAGGAACCAATCCAAGAACAATCTTAATAATTAATTTAAATAAAAAAAATTATGTTCGACAAATTAAAGCAAGTCAGAGAAATGCAAAAACAAGCTAAGGAAGTACAAAAAACATTAGCTGATGAAATTATTACCGCAACTAACGGTGATGTTGAAATAAAATTAGACGGTAATATGGAGGTTAAATCAGTTAATATCCAAAATATAGAAAATAAAGAATCTTTAGAAAAAGATTTAAAAAATGCTGTTAACGACGGAATCAAAAAAGCTCAAAAAGTAATGGCCCAAAAAATGATGGGTGGTGGAATGAATATTCCTGGGTTCTAGAATAAATAGCAAGTAGGTTATGGTGAGGTAGAAATTATAATCATAAAAAATCTTCCTTAAATTACCAACTACAAACTACTAACCACCAACTAAGATGCTGCCAAACCCTATAAAAAACTTAATTTTTTACTTTAACAAACTTCCCGGAATTGGAACAAAAACATCCGAGAAGTTTGTTTTTCATTTATTAAAATTAAGCCCACGAGAAATTCAAGAATTTGCTCAATCTATATTAGATTTAAAGACTAAAATTAAAACCTGTAACATCTGTTATAATTTTTCTGAAATGTCTCCATGTATTATCTGTAGCGATCAAAAAAGGGACAGAAAAATAATTTGCATTGTAGCTAGGCCTCAAGATATTCACCCCATTGAATCAACTCATAAATTTAACGGTGTTTATCATATATTAGGCGGCCTAATTGATAACTTAGCTGGAATAACACCAGATAGATTAAATATCAAACAACTAGAAGAAAGACTGAAAACCGATGAGGTTGAAGAATTAATTTTAGCCTTTAATCCAGATATTCAAGGTGAAACTACAACTATATATTTACAAAAAATATTAAAACCTTTAAATATAAAAATAACCCGCCTTGGCAGAGGCTTGCCGATGGGTGCCGACCTGGAATATGCTGATGAGGTAACACTATCAAATGCTCTTGAATACAGAAATGAATTATAATTACAAATAAAAAAACGTCTCAATTGAGACGTTTTTTTATTTGTAATATTTTAACTAATCTTTGTAATTTTTACCCTAGTAAAATGTTGTCTGTGACCTAGAGTTCTTTTATACCTAGTCTTAGCTTTATATTTTATAACAGTAACTTTTTTATCTTTAGCCTGTTCTAAAACCTCAGCCTCAACTTTGACACTCTTTAAATAAGGGTCTCCAACTTGAACTTCCTTACCCTTATCATCAGAAATAAGTAAAACTTCTTTAAAGTTTACTTTTTTACCTACTTCTCCTTCAATTTTTTCGATTTTTAATGTTTGACCTTCGGTAACTTTATACTGCTTACCACCGGTTTTGATTACTGCAATAGTCATATTTTTATAAGTAAAATTAAAATTCTAAATTCCTTAGAATTTAGAATTTTTTATATTCCTAAATATCTTATTAATAACAATAATATAATATACTATTTTCCCAATTTTGTCAACAACTACACCCTTTCAAGTATATAATTTAACTCTTTTTTAGCTTTATCGAGCTCTAAATAAGGGCTTCTGAAGCTTTCAATTATTATAGGTATATTTTTATCTGGAATTGCTTTAATAATCTCTTCTTGTTTAGTTATATAAAGTGGATCATGAATTTCCTTAATTCCGCTTAAATGAATTTCCTTAATTCTGTCCTTAAACTCTTCATAAAAATCACTTACCTCATTAAGAGTTTTATCAATAGTAAAAACATGGTTTAAATCCAAAGCAAAGCCAAAACTATTTCCTTTAAAAAATTCGTTTAAATCTTTAACCGTACTGCCAAAATCTTTTCTCCAGTCCATATTTTCAATTGCAATAGGCAGAGAATAATTATCAAATACCGCCATGTCCTCTATTTCGTTCGGATGAAAAATAATTTGATCTAATCTTATCTCACTATTAATCTCTTCTAATTTATTTAGAAATTTTTTAGTGGGGTCATCTTTTTTATATGGACCACCTGGGGCATGTAAAGATATATATTCAAAACCATTAAAATCATTTTTTATTATTTTATCCAAAGAAGGACTATCCATTCCGCCCCACACACTAATCTCAACAGCCGTACTACCAATTTTTTCCAAATTATCTAAACCTTTTTTTATTTCCAAGGAACTTTTTGTATATAAATCCCCCGTAGAAAATCCTATTGTCATATTTTTAAAATTTTACTATATCTCCTAATTTTATATTATTCTTTTTAACAAACCCCGCATTAACTTCTAAAACCTTGTTAGCTGGTACTACTGGTATATAACTCGGGATATTATCACCTCTAGGTAGTGATGCATTTTCAACAATATAAACTATTTTATTATCATCAATCCATATTATATCGATAGAAAATTTCATACCTTTCATCCAAAAAGAATATTCATCCTTATTATCAAAAATAAACATTAATCCACAATCATTACAAAGATTATCACGTCCAGACAATCCTTGAACCCGTTCTGGCCAAGAATCTGCAATTTCGATATTAATTTCCTTATTATTTATAATTATTACATTATTCTTTTGGTCTTTTTTAACACAACCGGAAAAAATAATAATTATACCTATGAGGAATATAATCCTATAATAACCTTTCTTCATTTTTCTTTTTGTAAATAAAATAAACCCCGCTTGCTATTAAAATCATTAAAATAAATAAAATTAAAAATGTTAAAAATCTACCTATGCTATTTAAAAATAATCCAGCTGCGCCAAAGACTATAGTTAAAAAATAAAGTGACAAAACAGCCTGTTTATGGGTTAGTCCTATATCTAATAATCTAAAATGTAAATGTTTTTTATCTGAATGACGAAAAGGAGATTGTTTTTTGGTAAATCTTTGGATAACAACAAAAAGCAGATCAATTATAGGAATCCCCATAATTAATAATGTTATGGCGATTTTTCCATCAGTAATAATTGCCAGTACCCCAAGCATAAAACCACAATATAAACTTCCACCTTCGCCCAAGAAAATAGAAGCTTTATGAAAATTAAACATCAAAAAACCAAAAAGTCCACCAGCTAAAATAATTGCGATAATTCCCACCTCCGGCAATATAGCCGGACCTATAAATAAAGTTAAAATAAAAATTGCTAACGTTCCAATTAGAGTTATTCCAGATGTAAGACCATCAAGACCATCTAAAATTTTTGTGGTATAACTCATGCCAAGCAACCATAAAAAAGTTAAAACAACAGCTAAAAAATTCAAACTATCAAAATTTATTACTCCACCAAGGGGGTTAGTAATATAACCAATTTTTATTCCCGATAAAATAACCACCAAAATAGCAATAACTGGAAAAATAATCTGCTTAATTGGATCTAAACTTTTTTTATCATCAGTAAAACCCCCAATCATTATAATTAAACCACCTAACCAAATTCCATACATCATCCCACTGGTTATATATTTCCCTATAACAAGATCGGTAAAAAAAACAAAATAAAGTGAAACAATAAAAAAAGACAAAAATACAGCTACCCCACCAAGAAGAGGAATTGGCTGACTATGAATCTTGCGTAGAAACGATGGTCTATCTATAATTTTAAGCTTCCAGGCAATTTTTTTGATTAATAATGTAAAAATTATGCTCAAAAAATATGCAGCAAGGAAAGCTATAAAATATTGCATAAATTACTATTTTTTCTCAAGAGTAAATTTATAACCAATTACCAAGGAAATCAAGAAGGCAATTACTATTACCCATGAGATTGGTGGAATTAAAAGCAAAATAATTAAAAAAATTAAAGGAATTCTAACTAAAACCCTATTTTTTTTATCCTTAACTGCGATCCTTCTTTTAAAAATCTCCTCGAAGATTTTTTTAAGAAAGTTTACAGCTTTATCGGCTGTAACATCAAACTCTTTTTTGTGTTTTGTATTTTTTGTTGCCATAATTTTTTTTATTAATAATAATTAATAATGATATTTTTTATTTTTATTAATTGTAATACCCCGATAAATTTGTTCGAATAAAACTACCCTAGCCATCTCATGGGGGAAAGTTAATCTTGAAAGAGAAACACTTATCTTTATTTTCTCTTTAACCTTCAGGCTAAAACCCAATGTTCCAGCTATTACAAAAATAATTTCTCTAGTATCTTTCTCTAAAAAATTAGCAAACTCTAAAGAATTAAATTCTCTCCCCTCTTCTTCTAAAAGAAAGATTCTTGTATGGCCACACTTTTCAATTGATTTTAAAATTCTTTCTCCCTCTATTTTTTTAGCTTTTTCCTTATCAGATTCTCGTTTAAAACTTTCTGCTTTTAATTCTAATATTTCAACCTTAGCATAAGGCCTTAAACGTTTTAAAAATTCATTAATTAAACCGTTATAAGATTTTTCCTTAACTCCACCAATTGTAATAATTTTTATTTTTAACATACTACAAATCTCCTCCAACTTCTTTATTTATACGATTAAAAAAATCTACCATAAATTTATGTCTGCCTTTAGCTATCTTTTTACCTTCTTTAGTAATAATTTTATCCTTAATATATTGTTCTTTAACTAAAAACTCTCTATAAGCAGTATCGTCCTTAGTGTAAGGTTTTGTTTTTTCTACCTCAATATCCTTATTGTGTAAATAAGCCCCAACCTCACTAGCAAAAAAGAATAATCTTCCAATTCCTACCGCCCCGATTGAATCTAATTTATCGGCATCATACAAAACCTTAGCTTCAAGTGTTTCTGGCTTATTACCCCCTCTAAATCTATGCGTTTTGATACAATGAATGATATTATCTAATTTTTCCTTTGGTAAATTATACTTTTCTAGTATTCTTTTAGCCCTTTTGGCCCCAGCCTCAGCATGACAAACCACACCATTGGAGCTATCCTGATCAATTCTTCCAATATCATGTAAATAAACTGCTATAGATAAAATATCCATGTTTGCCTTTTCTTTTTCTCCAATGTGCTTACAAAGCTCATAAACCCTTTCGGTATGGTCAAAGGCATGACATCCTCTGTTCTTAGAGTTTAACTCTCGAGCTATTTTTTTAATTTCTTTGATTATATTCATTTATTTTTAATAAGTTTTTTATATATACCAAAACTAGAAACTATCTCTCTAAAATATAGAGTTACTATAAAAGATATGGCAGACGCTATAATAAATCCCAAATTCATTAATAAATAGAAAGTTAAAGCCCCAAAAAAGGCAGCTGTAGTATAATTTGATTTACCCTTAAAAGCAAGGGGCATATCCCCCATAATAGCGTCCCTTATAATACCTCCACCAAAACCAGTTAATACACCAAGAAAAACACAAACTATTAAAGATAATATATAATTATTAAAACTTAAAAAACTATAAGGAATTGTAACTCCAATTATAACAAAAGCTGATAATCCAATAGAATCAATAAACCTAAATAAAGAATATTGTTTTTTAAAGAAAGTTGGTACTAAGTAAGTTAAGATACTTCCGATTATAGCAATAAGCAAATAGTTAACATCTTCTAGATAAAAAAGCGGGGTTCGACCAATTATTAAATCTCTTATAGTCCCCCCACCAACAGCGGTTATTATTCCTAAAAAAATCACCCCCAAAATATGAAGCTTTTCTCTCTTAGCTTTATAAGCGCCGGTTACGGCAAAGGCCAATGTCCCAATTAAATCTAAAAAATACATATTAACCAAAAACAACCCAACCCGGTTTAAATATTAATAAAAGTCCTAAAATTAAAATTACAATTCCACCGATTAAATTTGACGATCTTGATAACTTACCGTTAAACCCAAAGGCCTTAAGGGTAACCATGGCAATGGTAAAGACGATCATGTCGTCCAGCATAAAAATAAGGATATACAACAATAAATATAAATAATATTGAAAAGGATTTAACCCAGATAAAGTTAAAATTTGAGTATAAATTGCAGGGAGGCCAGCGGAACAAACAAGTTCAATTAAATTAACCGCAAAAGCTAAAACTATGATCCCACCAAAAGCCAACCAAAAAGTTTTTTGTTCAGTTACCTCGCGCAATTTTTTCATTATTTTAACCTTTTGGTCACTGCTAGTAGCCTTGCACTCTCCACCCTTATTTACCTTCCATTCCCTAAGATGATAGGCACCACTACCAACTGCTACCAAACCAATAATAATCCTTATAGTAGCAATAAAACCTAAAAATAAAAATAAATTTAACCAGGCAGATAAAAACAAGAAATATACAATACCTGATGAAAATATAAAAGTAGTGCCCAGTATCCACATTCTTCTACGGTCTTGCATTCCTAAAAGCAAACTAATTAAAAACAAGAGAACCCACATTGCACACGGATTAAAGCCATCAAGAGCAGCGATAACAATTGTTAAAACCGGCAAAGACCAGGCACTTATATTAATTTCGCCAAAAATTGGCAAAGCTATTGTTTTTAAAGCTTCTTTTTCTTGGCATTCATCTTGATCTTTCGCTCTATTTAAATTACCCACAAAATCAAAACACCCATGGGTTAAATGGTCTTTTACTATATTTTCTATTTTTTTACCCGTTGATTCTTCGTTTAAATAACCTACCACTGCCTCATCTCCAATCACTAAGAATGGGACTCCTGGAGCTTGAACATTTAACTTCCCCGCAACCTTCTTTAAAAGTTGGGCATTTTGTGAATCATTATATATCTCGTAAGACTTAAGTTGAATGTTTGGATATTTTTCTTGTAATTTATCTAAAAAAATTTCCTCCTTAGCACAATGAGGGCAAGTATCACCATAAAAAAGGCTCATATAAATAGGTTCACTATCTTGAGCTAATGTAATAGGTGTTAATGAAATAAAAAATGCAAAACAAAAAAATAGTGAGAAAATTATCTTTTTCATAAGTTAGTGTTTAAAAGTTTATTTACTATATAAGTATACTATAATTAATAAACTTTTAAAAATCAATAAAAAAGCGGTCTTTTTTGTAGACCGCGTAAACATTAAAAGAACTCTGAATAACCAAACCTGGCAACGCCTTTAGGAAAATTATCCCTTAAATTAAGACTGGGACACCCCTTACAAGATTTTGCTAAGCAGTTTTCGCAATTATCATCGCTACAATTAAAGCATTTTTTACCGACACAACCCTGACAAGGATTAGAAATTTCTGATTCTGTTTTAGTTTTCATTATTTTATTCCTTTTTTGGCAAATAATGGCACACCAACAAACAAGAAATTAATTGGATCACTCCAATCAATTGGATTAAGAGAATTAAGCTCAGCTCTCCGTTTTACATAGTTTTGCTTGTCTTCTCGGCTTTTTTTTCTAAACTTTTCTGGATTCATTCCTCGCTCCACAGTCTTGAATTTGTAATATCCTCAGAATTTGACAAATTTAACCGGCTAGTGGCCTTCATGTCGCTTGAAACGATATCAAGATTAACAAAATCCTTAGGACATTCACGGCACTTGTCCATTACATTGCAATAAAAACAATTTTTTGTTGTACATGATTCACACGCCTCTTTCATGCATTTCATGCAAAGCTCCCAATCAGACATTCTAAAAATCCCTAGACCCATTCTTTTATCCTCCTTTTTAAATGTAAAGTAATACAAAAAGTAGTCCAATTAAACTAAAGCTATAAAATATAATGTGCGGATGTTGTTTTTTTATTTCTATAAAAATATTTAAAACTAAAAGTGATGTTAGAATTGTAATCAAAATTTTAAAATAAATTGAACTTACATTAAAAACCGGTTTTATTAAATTAGATTGATTATTTTTTAAGAAAAAATATTGTTTTAATAATGTGCTCTTCACCGGAACAACTCTTTGCCAATCAACATCTTCATAGGTAATATTGCCTTTTTTGTCAGACAATTTAACACTTGCTAAAACTACTGGATGAAAAAATTCATCTTCTTCCTCTTCAAAAATAGTTAAAGATCCTGACCATCTATTTTCCTTAATATTATTTAAATTAATTTCATAATTTCCAAAATATAAAACTACTTCATTAAGCGGTATATTAGAATTAATTTCAGTTTTTATAATTTTCTTTCCTTTTTCTGCATCTTCTAAAACAGTAATACTAGATTTATCATGATCTATAATGTGTTCATGTAGTTTATTACTTTCTTCATCTGGAGATCTCTGTAAGCCAAAATATTGAGCTACTAAAGTTGAATCCTGATTATTATAGGTTCCACTTAACATAGCAACGCCTATCTCCTTATAACTCGGATCTATAATATTAGCATAATGAGTTTTACTTCTAATCCATCCATTTACTACATCCTCAGCGCTAGCAAACCCCATGGCCAAATTTTCTCCGGCAGCCTTATAATCATATTTAACTTCACCTAACCAATCAGTTAAACCTTTTTTATCTGGTCCAATATGAGAAAAATACTGTTTATTAAACATGTCCTCAGCCTTTTTATAGGCTGCCTGACTTAAAATTTCATTTTCATTTAATTTATTTACACTTAAATCACCTCTTATTTCATTGGTAAGAGCAACTATCTTTCTGCTTTGTTCTTGTAAAATATCCGGAGTTAACCAAGCAGTTATAGGTAAAGCAATAGCTGTTATAATTACAATTGATTTAACTAAAATAGCAAAAAAAGCATAAAAAGCTAGTCTTTTAGGACTTAATGCGTGTGGCTTATAATTATTACCTTTATTAGGTATGAAATAATCCTTTAATTTACCATCACCTAAAGGGTTTGTTCCTCTTTTAACCTCATCACCATCATTAACTCCGTCCTTATCAGTATCTGGGTCAAGTGGATCCGTACCATAAACCCTTGTCTCAATATAATCACTTAGCCCATCGTCATCAGAATCCTTTTTAAAAGGATCCGTACCTAGCTTTTTTTCCTCTCGATCAAGAAGGCCATCAGCGTCGGAGTCCTTAATATCTAGTTTTAAATTGTTATTTTTTTCTTCGTTCATATGATTATTTAAACATTATGACAATTTATCACAATAATCTTAAAAAATCAACTATTTTACTACATTCTATCATATAAATTAAAAACCGCTAATTTTCATTAGCGGTTTTTCTTATTTTATTTCCAGTAATTCGACTTCAAAAATTAAAGTTGAGCTTGGTGGAATTGCACCGGGTATACCTGCTGGACCATAAGCCATTGCTGGTGGAATAGTTAATTTAGATTTCTCACCAACTTTCATTCCAATTAAACCCTGATCCCAACCTTGAATAACCTGGCCAATTCCCACAGTAAGGTTAAATGGTTGATTTCTATCGACACTAGAATCAAATTTAGTACCGTCTTCAAAGGTCCCTGTATAATGAACAGAGATAGAATTACCTTTTTCTACTTGTTGTTCGCCAGCACCTTCTTTTAAGATTTCCTTTTTTACTTCCATATTTTTAGATTTAATAATTATTTTTTCTAAATTACTTATATTGTTTTCATTATTATTTTGATTTTTTACAAACATAAAACAAATAAAAACTAATGAAAATAATAATATGATTATTAGAAATATTTTTTTCATACTCCCTTTTTTTAAAAATATATTTATTTAATGATTGAAGGGTTCTGCTTTTTTCAAGGCAAAACCCTTCTATTAAATATCAACTTATTTTTCTGGCCTTATCTCCGCGCTTTCGTAAACTGTTTTTTAATAATATAAAGATAATTATCTCGTAATGATATAACACGACCAGGAAAAATTCTATCCGAATCACGGACACCGGTAAACGGTCTATCTGGATTCATAACAAGCAAAAGTTCATTGGGCTTAAAAATAATAGAATCTATCCAATAAAATGCTACTGGCTCCATCCAAAATCCACCTGCCTTAGGGTCAGGAGAGCGCAATATCTCAACATATCTTGGACCACGATTAATTAACGTTAGCTCCTTAAGTTCAGTTACAACTATCCTAAAGTCCTTATCCCGATGACATAAAGGTAAAATCAAATATCGAGTATTTATTTTTAATGCTTCCCATGCCCTACCTTCTCT
>Ga0233446_1002897_pt1 | contig 10452 bp, 11 predicted proteins | sample SI_124_October20_4_FD_182780 | JGI IMG/M metagenome (GOLD analysis project Ga0233446, IMG submission 182780) | Seawater microbial communities from Saanich Inlet, British Columbia, Canada - SI_124_October2016_120_MG | ecosystem: Environmental > Aquatic > Marine > Inlet | place: Canada: British... | reverse complement strand
CAAGTAGCAGGAGATAAAAACTCTGGATTCTTCATTACTCTAATACCGATAGCGTCACGAAGTTCTTGAGCACTTGAAAGAAAGGGTAAGTATATTAGTACCAAGGTTAGAAGGATTATTTTTTTAAAATTTGGGGCCATGTTTTTTATTTGCTTGGTTTGTTTTCCTGAATATTAATCCGTTTTAAAATTTCTGCTTCAACAATAGATCTGTCTTTTCCATATTTCAAGGACGACATTTTCTTTATTTGCTCAGATAAGTCAACCCCACTTCTATCCATTGGAAAAGTTTTCATATTAAAGGCTCTAGTTGGTTGATTATCTATAATTAATTTTGCATAAGCGTTAAATTTATCGATATTTACTAAATCATGAGCACTAAAAACAGGAGCAAATTCTTTAGTTAAAAATTCAGCATCATCAGAACCAACTTTAAAAGAAATCACTGAACCGATATTGCCAAAAATAGAATCTCTTGTGCTGGTATCCTGGCCCTTTGTCAATTGACCAATGTATTGATGAGCTATATTTAAGTTTAATCTATATTTTCTAGCTTCAGATAAAATTATAGAAATACTGTCAGTAATAAAGTTCTGAAATTCATCTAGATAAAGATAAAAATCCTTTCTTTCTTCTCTTGGCGCATCAGTTCTAGATAAAGCTGCAATTAAAATTTTACCAACTAAAACCATCCCTAATAAATAAGAGTTTAGTTCTCCTATTCTACCTTTACTTAAATTAACCAATAAAATCTTTTTTTCATCCATAACCTTTCTTAAGTTAAAAGCGCTTTCTTGCTGGCCAATTATTGGCCTCATAATATCATTAGAGACAAAAGTAGTAAGTTTACTAGTAATATAGGGAACCATGTTAGCTAGCGATGCTTCACCGCCAGCTTTTTCTGCTTCTTTTTGCCAAAAATCTCGAACAACTGGATTAGTACACTTAGTTAATTTATATTTTCTAAATTCCGGATCAGCTAAAACTTTAGAAATTTCCATAAGAGTTGCTCCGCTTTCTGGGTCATCCATGATTAAAAGCATGGTGTTTCTCATATATTGTTCAAACATTGGGCCACCAGTTGATTTTAAGTCATACAACTTATCGAAAATCTTTATCATTTCATTGATAACAAAAGTTTTTTGCTCTGGATAATTTTTGTCAAACTCCATTAAATTTAACCCCATCGGCCTTTCTGTGTCGGCTGGGTTAAAATATATTACGTCATCTGCCCTCTCTTTTGGAATAATAGATAAAATATCATCAACCAAGTCACCATGAGGATCAATAACACAAACTCCATCACCGTTTAAAATATCCTGACGAGCCATACTGCTTAAAAGTTCAGATTTACCAACACCAGATTTACCAATAATATAGGTGTGTCTAGTTCTATCTTCTCTGCCAAGCTTTACCAAGGTGTGCTTATCTCGGTAGATATTTTCACCTAAAGCAATGCCATCTTCGGCCATATTTACTGGAGCAGGAGCTTCTTTGGACGAAAGCCATTCAATATTAGGGGTTTGTATAGACCCAGAAGGAAAATGAAAAATAGAAGCCAGTTCTTCAGAATTTAAAATCATTCCTCGATTACTATTAAAATTTCTATATATAAAATCATTAACAAGATATTTTAATTTTATTGGCTTAACTACTTGAAAGCTGTTCCCATATTCATAGATATTATATTGACCAAAACTATTAGCAATATTGTCCAAGTACATCCCTACTTGTTCTTTTTTATCGGCAGAAACAATAATCCTAATGTTTACTTCAAGCCCAGCCTTAGAAACTTTTTCCTCAATTTTTTTAGCCGATTCCTCCTCCATTGGCGATGGTTTTCTTAATTCCTTAGTTGTATTTTGCATAGATTCCTGAGGTTTATTAGTCTTACCAGAAAAAGACTTAACGACATCACCTAAAATTCCACCCATAAATTCAGACTTCATATTTCCTTTAGCATTTACTGCTTCATTTAAAGATTTTCCACCTCTAACTTCTGTAGCTACTTTTCGTCCATAAGTTCGCCATTGTGCCTTTACTGGCCTAGTAACAATTTGAATAACAGCTCCGTCATCATTTTCTATTTTAGATAAAGTATTAATTAAAGCACTAAGTGGATCAGACTGAAGATCTTTATATGTTTTAATCGGAAAAAGTGAATTTTTAGCCAATTTCAAAGAAACACCATCAATAAAGCCTTGTGGCGAAAAAACATTATAATCATCTTTTTTCTCGATATGAGCGTCTGGATACTGAGCCTGAATTTGTTGAACAATAAATTGTTCTATTTTTTCTGGAGTTGCAATATAAAAGGATATAACCCCTTTTTTAACAACAACTTCGAAAGATAAGTTTCCATTGCTAAAATTTTTCATCCCTTTAAGGCCAGAAATATTAGCATAAATCGACTCCATTATTCCTATTTTTTCCTGTATATTTTGGAGCGTTTCTTTTTTATCGTGACCTTGCTCTGCAACTTCCTTTGGCAAGGTAATTTGTAGGATAATTTTATTCCCGCTTTTAACGCTTTTTCTATTTTTAAGCATTACAAAAATCACAATAAAAATAATTGCTATAAATACAAATAATAATAAAAAGAAAATTAGTTGACCATTCATTAATTGTCTTTTTTAAATTCTAAAATTTTATCGGCCTTAATCTTTGCTTCTTGTTCTAGAAAAAATTTATTTATTCCTGGAATAACCTTCAGCCAATCTTTGATAAGTTCTATTATTTTTTTAGCCTTAACTTTCGTTTTTTGCATTAACAAAGAAATGTCTTTAGCTGTCTGCTCTCCTTTAACCTTGAATTCTGTTTGTTTTTCTGGAGTTAACTTGAAATAAATCTCACCCAAATCCTCTTCTAGTATATTTTCTATATCTTTAATTTCAGATGAGGTTTGTTGTACTGGAAGAGACTGGGCTTCACCTGTTTTTTCAGTTGGCATTGATACGTTTTCCTTAGCCTCATCTATCTTTTTAATATCTGATTTAACTGTTTCAATTTTCTGATCTTTTCTATCAAAACCAAAATCAGGTATTTCTGTACCCTCTTTTTTTAAACCCTCAAAATTAACCCTTTTAGGATCTTCTGACATAAGTGTGGAAAAGTATTTTTATAATCTTATTATAACACTTTTTTAAAAAAACGCCTACCTTTAAAATCGCTCCGATAAGCAGATATACAACAACTTATCTCTACCCTAAGATAGATTAATATTATTGTTGTAGATTTACGTGGTCGCATAAAGCTACAACAATTTAAATACAAAATAATAAAAAGAAAAAAGCCCGAATACTTTTTCAGTACTGGGCTTTTATTTTATCCTTGGGGGATGTTAATTATTGTATTGTTTTTGTTTCCCAGGGATTTATTCCCAGGTTGAGAGCATCCTGCTGAAGCTCATCAAATTGATCGGCGATAAATGCAGATGCTTCAAGGTTTTCAATTTTTCTGTCCAGGCAATCATCGCTCAGGCAACAACACGTTTGTCCAACGGGATATTGATTGTCTGGTGACAGGTCTGGAAGCTCTCTATAATTATTACTATTAAGGTTTAATGACAGCGCTGCTATCATTTTTTTTGCTTCTTTTTGCTCTTTTTTTGCTTCTCTTCTTGCATCTTTATTACGTGACATTTTTTGTCTCTCCTCTATATATTATATTTATTCCCCCAAGGAATATTGTTTTATATATTATATTATATTTATTATTTTATCAATGGTCTATCAAAGATTAATATTAAAGTATAGCATATTTGGTCGTTTTTGTCAATATTATTAATATATGCTATACTACAATAAAGTAAATTAGAATTTAAAAATGAAAATCGGAGGGGTAAAATTAAATAATATTTTTTACTTTTTCGTTTTTACTTTTTAGTTTTTTATGATAGAAGTTTTAACTCATAAAATTTCCAAGGATAACAATTTGAAGTGGATTAATGTTACCTATGCCAAGAAAAAGGAAATTGAGTATTTAAAAAAGAATTTTAACTTTAACCTAAGAAATCTTCGAGATTCTCTCAGTAATATCTATGCTCAAAGGTTAAAAATAGAGGAATATCCAAGTTATTTATTTTTGGTGTTACGGTTTCCAGTTTTAGACCATAACTCAGGGGAAATTATCGCTAGCGAAGTTGATTGTTTTATTGGAAAAAATTACCTAATAACAATACACAATAAAGAGTCAGATCTTTTAAATGGATTGTTTAACCTTTGTAAAAAAGATCGAGATAGCATGAATTTATATATGGGCAAAGATCCATTATTTTTACTCCACTATATAAGTGAAAGGTTTTTAGAAAACTGCTTCAATCTTTTAGATAACTTTAATATTGAAATATCTGGAGTTGAAAAAGAGATTTTTTCAGGTAGGCAAAAACAAAGTATTGATAGTATTTTATTAGTTAAACATAATATTATTAATTTTCGTCGAATAATGCGTTCCCATAGAAGTATTATTAAAAAACTTATATCAAATCATAAGCGCTTTGTTCATAGAAATCATCTATTAGTTTATAATAATTTACTTCAATCAACTATCGATATTTGGGACATAGCTAGAAATCATAAAGAAATGATTGAAGCCCTAGAATATACTAATGACTCCAAATTATCCTATAAAATGAACGATATTATGAAAACTTTAACGATTTTTTCTGTTATTGTTTTCCCACTAACCTTATTTGCTGCCTTATTTGGCATGAATACCGTTAATGGAATGCCATTCCTACAAACAGAGAATGGCTTTTGGATAATAGTTGGCTTTATGGCGATTGGAACCTTTGGGATGTTTGGCTTCTTTAAGAAAAAACGCTGGATATAATTTTAGCTTATAGTTGGTAGTGTATAGTTTTTAGCATTATTTCGTTAAATAAAATACAAATTTAAAAACCGGGGCTTGTAGCTCCGGCCTTTTTATTATTCTTTTTTATCTAAAAAAATAAATGGTTCTTCCCCCTTTCCTGGTCTTAGCATTCTAATGCGAGTACCAGACAAATTTTCATGTTGAGCCGATTCCTCGGGTGTTACCAAAGACCTCATATTAGTCCTACAACTATAAGCGCACAAAGGGCAATCGCTAATCATCATGGCGGCTCCGTGATTGTTTTTCTCTATCATCTTAGCTCTTAGCTGTTTAGCCTCTTCTTGACGTTCTTTTGGATACCATATGTTACATTCTTGACAATGCACATATTTCTCTGGGTCAAAAATACTCTCTATTTTATCATCTTGTTTTGGCATTAGATTATCTCCTTCCAAGGTCGCTTTTTATTTAAGCTTTAAAATCATGTTCTAATTGTGTCTCCATCATCTTAACCTCATCAAGAGCACACTCCAATCTTTCTTTTAATGTTTGCAGGCCATTAATATGGTGCGGCTCTAAAGTGTCCACTATACTTCTTGTTTTTATTCGGACTCTTTTAATATAACTGACTTGATCTTCATCATCTAGACTGTTTAAGCCCATAAAATCATCGTCATTTAACTCGTCTAATCCAATAAAATCATCATTAGATGGGGGTAATTGATTGTCCAATTTTTGAATAATTCTGCATAAATTGGACATTACAGCCATCTCACTGAGTGAACATCCAGCTTGTCTGCATATAATTCCATCAATAGCATTAGCATCATTTTTTTCTCTTATAGCTATTACAACTTCATTTTCTCGATCTGTTAACATTAGTTTGTTCTCCTTAATAATGTTTTATTATTCTTAATTAAAAATTGTTTTAATGCCGCTAAAACTTGATTTGGCGTTGATGTCTTTTTAATCTCGGGAATTATCCCCATATCCACAATATTAGAAAGTATCTCTATGCCGGATTGCTTACTCAATTTTGTCACCTCTTTTTTATATAGTTCACACCTAATATCATTTTCATCATTCTGAATAATAAGTACGGTCATAAGACTAAGTCCCATCTTTACCCCCTATTTTTAAAGTTATTCTTCTGTAAAGTGTATTAATACTTTATACTATACCTTTAATATTTTTTCAACATCCGTACAGCTTTTAACCTGAATTAGCTTTTGTCTCAATTTACTGGCTTCTGGCATATTTTTAACATACCAGCAAAGGTGTTTTCGCATTTCCAATATCCCGAATTCTCCTTTTTCTTTTTCAGCTCTTTTACTATGTTCAATTGCTATTTTGAAAACCTGTTTTACTGTTTTTTCCTTGTATTTATCATTTTTTAAATAATTTTTTATTTGTTCAAACAACCATGGCTTACCCTGAACACCTCGAGCTAAACCTAAACCACCAATCCCGGTTTTTTTTATAATCTCCATAGCTTCTTCTGGGGTGTTAATTCCACCATTACCTAAAACTATTCCTGGGAATATTTCTTTTATTTTTTTAATAGACTTATAATCAACTTTACCGATAAAACCTTGCTCATAAGTTCGTCCATGAACCATTATAGCGGCAATTGGTAAATTTTTAACATATTTAATAAAGTTTACCCCTGTTTTTTTGCCAACTTTAGATCGAATTTTTATAGAAACCGGCAAATTAGTATTTTTTAAAACTTCTTCGATAACTTGTCGAGATTTTTTAAAATCTGACATTAAGGCTGCTCCAGAACCAATAGAATAAACTTTTTTAGCCGGACAACCAAAGTTTATATCAATTCCATCAGGTTTAACTTTTTGGGTAATAATTTTAACTGCTACTCCAAAGTGTTCTACGTTATTGCCAAAAAGTTGAACTACATAAGGTCGCTCACTTTTTTTAAATTTAACTAACTCTAAAGTTTTTTTAGGATTAAAAAACAACGCCGAAGACGAAGCCATCTCCGAATAAACAATATCAGCTCCTTGTTTAATGCAAATTTGCCTAAAGGCACTATCGGTAATACCCGCCATTGGTGCCAGGGCTAAAATTGGTTTATTTAATTTTTTCCAAAAATTATTCTTCATATATTATTGACTTTTTAGATGTATCTGATACTTTTAATTAAACGTACTTTAAACAATCAATCAATTAAAAACAATATAAGGAGCAATCTAATGAAAATGCCTATTATTCTATTTTTATTTTTTATATCCGCAGGATTTGCTATTAGTAGTTTTATAGCTATAAAAATATTAATTATTTTATTGGTAATCTCAATTATTCTTTGGATTTTATCTAGCGATTTTTCATCTTTTCTTTTATCACAGATATGCACCGCTATCAGCTCTGGCGCTCTTTTAGGAAATTTATATGATCTTTTCTTTTAAATCTAACTTTCTCCATGAGACCTTTTCTAAGGTCTTTTTTATTTTAACTCTATCTTCCTTGCTCCTTGGATACTTTCCCCTAAAAATTTTTGTCCTAACTTTTCAAACCTTCTAATATCATCGGTGGTAAAATATTTTCTTTGCCTTTTCTTTCTAATTTTATTTTCAATCTCACTATGACCTTTTAAATAATCATCTAATTTTTTCGCAACAATCCCTGGTGAATCTAAAACTACACAATTTTTACCCATTATTCCCACTATCTCTTTCTGTAGAATTGGATAATGAGTACAACCTAATATTAACTTATCCACTTTTTTATCTTTCAATGGCTTTAAATAAGTTCTAAGTATCATTTTAGCCTCTTTTCTTCTATGATACCCCTCTTCAATTAATGGAACCAATAATGGGGTCTCTTTTTGAGTTATTACTACACCGGGATTGATTTTCTTTATTTCTAAGCCATAGGTTTTTGATGCTACTGTAGACCTTGTGCCAATAACACCTATTTTATCACCTTTATTACTCTTAATAGCTTCTTCTACGACCGGCACCACAACTCCTAAAACCCTACGCTCCGGATAATTTTTAGGTAACCATTCTTGTTGAATTTTCCGCAACGCTTCAGCTGAGGCGGTATTGCAGGCAATTACTACAAGTTCTGCCCCCTCCTTAAACAAAAAATCAACCGCTTGCACGGTATATTTGTAAATTAACCCTTGAGATTTATTTCCGTATGGAGCCCTGGCATTATCACCCAAGTAAACATAATCATACCTAGGTAGCTTTCGTAAAAAACTTTTTAAAACTGTAAGACCTCCAAACCCAGAATCGAAAACACCTATCATATTACTTCTTCATTATTTCTACGCCACTTTTTTCATCTTTAACTACATATCCTAATTTTTCTATCATTTCTCTTAACTTATCTGCTTCTTCCCAGTTTTTTTCCTCTCTAGCTACTTCTCTTTTGTCTCTTAATTCTATAATTTTTTTAGGCAATTCTTTTATTTTTTGCTTCTGCAAATCTAACCCCAATACTTTATCAAAATTTAAAATCGTAGCTAGCTTTTCTCCTTTGCTTAATTGCGATTTTAATACTTCCTGAATTACAGCTAAGGCTTGGGGCATATTTAAATCGTCATTAATCACACTAATAAATTTATCCTTAAATTTTTTATTAACCTTATATTTTTTTGCATCATCAACTTTAAACGATAAATTTCTTACTTTATTCGCTAAGTTCATTAGCCCATTTTCTGCATTTTTTATAATATCATTAGCATACTCCATTGGCTTACGATAATGGGTTTGCAGGGTTGCAAATCTATAAACAAGCGGGTTTATATTTTTTTTAACCAAAGCATTTTCAATGGTTAAAAAATTACCGTCACTTTTAGCCATTTTTTTACCACCTTGAATATTCAAAAAGGCCCCATGCATCCAATAGTTAAAAAACTTTTTACCAGTTGCTGCTTCACTTTGCGCAATTTCATTAGTATGGTGAATGTTAATGTGATCAATTCCACCACAATGAATATCAAGTTGATCACCTAGATGTCGCATACTTATTGCACTACATTCTATAGCCCATCCAGGGAAGCCAATTCCCCAAGGACTTTTCCATTCCATTTGTCTTTGTCCCCCTTCTGGTGAAAATTTCCACAAAGCAAAATCGGTTGGATTTTTTTTCTCATCATTCTTTTCAACTCTTGCGCCCTCTTTTAGTTCATCTAATTTTAAATGACTTAACTTATTGTAATCTTTAAATTTAGAGGTATCAAAATAAATCCCATCAGAAATTTTGTAAGCATAATTCTTTTCTTCTAAAATTTTAATAAGTTCAATTTGTTTTTTAATGTTTTCATCTGATGCAGCTGGTGATAAAACATCTGACTCTAAAATATTTAATTTTTTAATATCTTCCTTAAAGGCATTTGTATAAAATTCAGCAATTTCCCAAGCGGTTTTTCCTTCTCTTTTTGAACCTTTTTCCAGCTTATCCTCACCCATATCTCTATCTCCAGTCAAATGCCCAACATCGGTAATATTCATTACATGCTTAACCTTATATCCATTATATTCCAAAACACGCCTTAAAATATCCTCAAAAATATAGGTTCTTAAATTACCAATATGAGCGTAATTATAAACAGTTGGCCCACAAGTATATAGACCAACTTCTCCTTTTTTAATAGACTTAAATTCTTCTTTTTTTCTAGTTAAGGTATTGTATAGTTTTATCATATATTCTAATTCTACTGTAAAAAATAACTAAAAGCAAGACCAAAAAAGACAGATTTTATCTGTCTTTTTTAATTATATTGTTTATTTTTCTTTCTTTGGATTTTTGTATGGTTTGTTGCTATAAAGCTTTTTTAAATACTTATTGTAAAACATTGATTTTATAAGCCTTCTACCTTTAAGAAAGGCTCGATTTGTATTTACATATCTTTTTGGAGAAAAAATCTTCATAGGTTAATTTTCTTAAATTACTGGGCCGTATAATTTTTGCAATCCATTAATATCTGGGGTTGCAAGGCTTCTTTTCTCAATATCACCGTAACCAGAATATCCAAACATTGTCACCTCAGAACAGCTAGTTTCATACATATCATTTAACCCTAAAGTGTGACCGATTTCATGAATAGCAATATTTTTAAAGTCCATTATAAAAATTTCTGGGTTGTCATTAGTTCCCCATTCATAATTTGTGTTAAACAACATATCAAATTGAGTGATATGTCTAGCACTAGGTTTACCAGAAAAATATCCCCAAATTCTAGTTACTGCAATAGTTCCAGATGTTCCATAGTCACCAAAGGAAATTTCATTTACTCCGTCAGCATAGGTATCAAAATTAGCCGTAAGATCTACAGTTAAATTTCCAAATAAAGTAGTACTTGTTTGCTCCTGCCAAACATTAAGTGAATATTGAAAGTCATTTTTTACTTGTTCTGGGTTCATTAAGCTACCGTATGGATTTATTACTATATTTTCCACTTCCATTAACTTTGCCTGACCGCTAATAAAACCGTAACAAGATATATCTTCTTTCGATGGTTTAACTGGCTTACCAGGTCTATCTGGTTTAGCTTTTTTCTTGTGTACAATTTCAATCATTTCTAGCGGTGGTGCTGTATTAGTTACTTTTTCTGGAACGGTAATAATATTGCCTCCTGGGTTCGTAACAGCAACTCTATCCATAGCCACAACAC
>Ga0233446_1002888_pt1 | contig 10468 bp, 7 predicted proteins | sample SI_124_October20_4_FD_182780 | JGI IMG/M metagenome (GOLD analysis project Ga0233446, IMG submission 182780) | Seawater microbial communities from Saanich Inlet, British Columbia, Canada - SI_124_October2016_120_MG | ecosystem: Environmental > Aquatic > Marine > Inlet | place: Canada: British... | reverse complement strand
AACTTAGCAAGAATATTAGAGAATCACAAAGTATAGAGTTTACATTTGTTGGCCCAGAAGATTTGACTAGTAAATTAGATATAAAGTCAGACACGTTTGATACATCAGGATTAGTTGCGGCTTATTCTAAGTTTGATAATTCATGCAGTAAATAAGTTATGCATCCTATGCACATTGATTTAACGCATAGCTTGCATAACTTATAAAGCATACAAATGATTATTTAATAGTTAAAATAAACTTTATTATTAATGACCGTACTACCGAGTCAACAACTAATTTAAAGGAAGTGTAAGTGGCCAAGAAAGTGACAAAAAAACAAAAATCAATGGAAGAGACTCTTTGGGACTCGGCAAACAAACTTAGAGGCACAGTAGAGTCATCTGAGTATAAACATGTTGTATTAGGCTTGATTTTCTTAAAGTATGCGGGTGATAAATTTCAGCAGCGTAAACAAGAGTTGATTGATGATAACAAGCAGGATTTTGTTGAGAACGATGCATTTTATACAATGAAGAATGTATTTTTCTTGCCAGAAGAATCCAGGTGGAGTTATGTTATTAAAAATTCAAAGCAAGATGATATTGCTATTAAGATTGATACGGCACTCCATACAATAGAGAAAAACAACAAAAGCCTCAAAGGGGCGTTGCCAGATAATTACTTCTCTCGCCTGAATATGGATGTAAGTAAGCTTTCAGCTTTGCTTGATACTATTAACAATATCGACACTTTAAAGGATGAGCAGCAAGATATTGTTGGGCGTGTATATGAATATTTTCTAAAGAAATTTGCTATCAAGGAAGGCAAGGGTAAGGGTGAGTTCTACACCCCGAAAGCGATTGTTAATTTGATCGCTGAGATGATTGAGCCTTACAAAGGTGTAATTTATGATCCTGCTTGTGGATCTGGCGGTATGTTTGTGCAGTCAATGAAGTTTATTAAAAGTCATCATGGAAATAAGAAGGACGTTGCTATTTATGGCCAGGAGCTGACATCTACTACTTATAAACTAGGAAAGATGAATCTAGCTATTCGTGGAATTAATGCTAATCTTGGTGCTGTCGCAAACGATACCTTTCATAAAGATCAACATCCTGATTTAAAAGCGGACTATGTCATGGCAAATCCACCTTTTAATCTAAAAGATTGGCGTGAAGAGGATGAGTTGCTTGATGACCATCGCTGGAATGGCTATGTTGTTCCGCCTAAATCTAATGCAAACTATGCGTGGATTTTGAATATGGTTTCTAAACTTTCAGAAAATGGTATCGCAGGATTTATTCTTTCAAATGGCGCCTTATTTGGTGGTGCTGAAGAATACAAAATTCGTAGAAAGTTAATTGAAAATGATTTAGTTGAGGCTATTATCGTCCTCCCAAGGGATATGTTTTATACTACTGACATCAGTGTTACACTTTGGATTCTTAATAAAAATAAAAAACAAAGAAATATTGAAATCAATAAAAAAGACAAGCAATATAGAGATAGAAAGGGCGAAGTATTGTTTATGGACTTAAGAACTTGGGGGAGTAAATACGAAAAGAAGTATATTGAACTAACTAAAGATGATGTTGATAAAGTGGCACTTAATTATCACAATTGGCAGCAGGTTGATTTTGCATCAACTTATAAAGATGTAGCAGAATATTGCTATTGTGCCGATTTTGATGAAATTAAAGAAAACGACTTCTCTCTTGTACCAAGTAGATATATAGAGTTTGTGGACAGAGATAGTGGTATTGATTTTGATAGTGAAATGAAGCGCATTCAAAAAGATTTTTCTGTATTACTTCAAGAAGAAAAAGACTCACAACAGCAATTGATTGATGCTTTTAAGGCTTTAGGTTATGATTTATAAGAGATTAGGAAACTACATACAATTAGTAGATGGAAAAAATAAAGATCTTTCAGTGAGTAATTTACTAGGAGTGAGTAATAAGAAGTTATTTATACCTTCTATTGCCAATACAAGTGGTACGGATATGTCAAATTACAGAGTTGTGAAAGAAAATCAATTTGCATACAGCCCTGTAACGTCAAGAAATGGAAATAAAATTACAGTGGCCTTGTTAAAGGGAAGCGACTCTGCAATTATTTCTCCAGCGTACACAGCATTTGAAATAAAAAATAAAAATGAACTAATCCCAGAGTATTTGTTTATTTGGTTTAATAGGTCTGAATTTGACCGTTATACGCGTTTTAACTCTTGGGGTAGTGCTAGAGAAACTTTTAACTGGGACTATATGTGTGATGTTTTATTGCCAATCCCTAGTATTGAGGAGCAGAAAAAATATGTAAAGCTCTACAAAGGCGTACTAAATAATCAAAAAGGATACGAAAACAGCCTTGATGATTTGCAGCTAATTTGTGATACCTATATTGAAAATTTACTAAAAACTGAAGAGATGAGTTTATTGGGAGAGTATATTGAAAGGATTTATGATAAAAATATAGATGACTGTTATGACTCCGTAATTGGCATTAGTGAGAGAAAAGAGTTTAGACCACCAGCAGGAAAAGTTAACAAGAAAAATCTTTCAAATCATTTTATAGTCCGGAAAAATGAGTTTGCATATATACCAAGAATGAATCCATTTAAACCCTTGGCGGTAGCTTTATCAGCATACAATTTTCCAGTTCTAGTTTCACCATCTTATGTGGCATTTAGGATTAAATTTCCAGATAAAATTTTGCCTGAGTTTTTGTCTTTATTTTTTAGAAGGTCTGAATTTGATCGATATGCAGCTTTTAATGCGTGGAGTAGCACAAGAGATACATTTAATTGGGATGATATGTGCAATGTCAGACTTCCAATTCCTAACATAGAAAAACAAAAAGCCATAGTTACCATCTATCACACACTAGAGACTCGTAAAAAACTAAATGAACAGTTGAAAGGCCATATTAAGCCGCTCTGTCCTGTATTAATGCGTGGCGTCATAGAGAGCAATGAAATTCACTGAAGCACAACTAGAGAAAGCCTTTATTGATCTACTAGGTCAAGAAGGAATTACACATCAGCATGGTGGTGATATTGTTCGTGCAGATGATGAAGTACTTATTAAAGCAGATATTAAATCTTATCTTTTAGGTCGATATAAAGCTGAAGGCATTACCGACACAGAAGTGGCGCAAATTATTCGATCATTAGATGCATTACCCTCTTCTGACCTTTATGTGAGTAATAAAGCCATTATGAAAATGGTGTCCGATGGCTTTGTTTTCAAGCGCGATGATCGAAGCAAAAAAGATTTTCATATGCAGCTGATTGATTATTCAAATATAGGCAACAATAACTATAAGATTGTTAATCAATTAGAGATTGTCGGTTCTGAAAAGCGTATTCCTGATGGTATTTTGTATATCAATGGATTGCCATTAGTAGTATTTGAGTTTAAGTCTGCTATTCGTGAAAATACCACTATTCATGATGCTTATGTTCAGCTAACCACAAGGTACAAAAGAGACATTCCAGAGCTATTTAAATATAATTCATTTTGTGTGATCAGTGATGGTGTCAACAACAAAGCCGGTTCATTCTTTGCCCCATATGAATTTTATTACGCCTGGAGAAAAATAAATAGTAATGATACCGAGGTGGACGGCATTGATTCTATGTTCACCCTGATACAGGGCATGTTTAATAAGAGCAGATTAATAGACATTATTCATAACTTTGTTTATTTACCGGATAGCTCAAAGAAGGATGAAAAAATCGTTTGTCGATATCCTCAGTACTATGCGGTAAACAAACTATTTGAAAGTATTCAGGCTCATCAGAGGCCAGATGGCGATGGTAAAGGCGGCACATATTTTGGAGCTACTGGTTGTGGCAAGAGTTTTACTATGTTGTTCTTGTGCCGTAAGTTGATGAAGAGTACGTATTTTTCTAGCCCAACCATCATTTTAATTACCGATAGAACCGACTTGGATGATCAACTATCTGGTCAATTTACAAACGCTAAAGGCTTTATTGGTGATGACCATGTTGTCAGTGTTGAGTCGAGGGTCGAACTAAGGGAAAAGATTCAAGGTAGGCAAAGTGGTGGCGTGTTCTTAACCACCATTCATAAATTCACAGAAGATACCGAAATGCTTACAGATCGATCTAATGTGATTTGTATTTCTGATGAGGCGCATCGATCTCAAACCAACTTAGATCAAAAGATTGTTGTCACTGAAAAAGGTGTGTCCAAGAGTTACGGATTTGCTAAATATTTACATGACTCATTGCCAAATGCTACCTATGTTGGATTTACAGGAACGCCAGTAGATGCCACATTAGAGGTGTTTGGAGATGTGGTTGATTCATACACCATGACAGAATCTGTAAAGGATGAGATTACTGTCCGTATTGTGTACGAGGGTAGAGCTGCTAAAGTCCTGCTAGACAATAGAAAAATACAAGAAATAGAAGATTACTATGCGTCCTGTATTTCTGAAGGTGCGAGCGAATATCAAGTGGATGCTAGCAAGAAGGCTACAACCAATATGAATACAATTATTGGCGATCCAGACAGGCTAAAAGCTGTGGCAAGGGACTTTGTTCAACATTACGAAAACAGAATAGATGAAGGTGCTAGCGTTAAAGGCAAGGCAATGTTTGTGTGTAGTAGCCGATATATTGCCTATGATCTATATAAGGAGATCGTCGCTTTGAGGCCCGAATGGGCTGAAATAAAAGCCTGTGATGAGGGTGCTGAATTAAGCGATAAAGACAGAAGAGAACTTAAGCCTATAGAGCGTATCAAAATGGTAATGACACGTGGTAGGGATGATCCTGAAGAGATGTACAACCTATTAGGCACAAAAGATGACCGTAAGGAGCTTGACAGGCAGTTTAAGAAAGAAAAATCTAATTTCAAGATAGCAATTGTAGTGGATATGTGGCTAACCGGATTTGACGTGCCATTCTTAGACACCATGTACATTGATAAACCTGTCCAAAAACATAGCTTGATTCAAACAATATCAAGGGTTAATAGAAAATATAAAAATAAGAATAAAGGATTGATTGTTGATTATATTGGCATTAAGAAGCAAATGAATTTAGCACTCGCTCAGTTTAATGAAATTGACAGCCAAAACTTTGAAGACATTGAAAGCTCAATAATTATTGTTAAAGATAAATTAAGCTCTATTTCTAATATATTTCATAAATTTGATGACTCTAAGTATTTTGAAGGTTCTGCTGTAGAGCAGTTAACAACACTAAAAAATGCCACTGAATATATTCAAGCTACAAAAGACTTAGAGAAGCGATTTATGCACCTGATTAAGCAATTAAAAGCAGCTTATGATATTTGTTCAGGCTCAGATAATATCACTCAAAAAGATAAAGATTTAATTCATTTCTACTTAGCGGTTCGATCAATCATATTTAAATTAACCGGTGGCACTGCAGTTGATGCATCTCAAATGAATAAGCGTGTGCGTGAGATGATTAAAGAAGCTATTCAGAGTGATGGTGTAGAAGAAATATTTAAATTAGGTGAAGATGAAGAAATACAAATTGATATTTTCGACGAAATTTATTTAGAAAAGATTAATAAGATCAAGTTACCAAATACCAAGGTAAAGCTTCTTCAGCAATTGTTGGCTAAAGCAATTGGTGAATTTAAAAAAGTAAACAAAGTTCAAGGCGTTGATTTTTCTAAAAAGATGCAGACCCTTATTGAAAAATATAATGAAAGAGATGAGGGTGACGTCTTAAGAGGTGAAGTGCTTGAAGACTTTACAGATGAGATTATTGATCTATATCATGCCTTGAAACGAGAGCGAGAGTCATTTGGGGAGATGGGAATTGATTTTGAAGAGAAGGCCTTTTATGACATATTGAAATCTTTAGCGCATAAATATGATTTTGACTACCCAGAAGATCAACTTATTATTCTTGCTCAGAAGGTAAAGAAAGTAGTTGATGATAAGGCTAAATACACAGATTGGAATAGGCGAGACGACATCAGGGCAGAACTGAAAGTAGATCTAATAATTTTACTTGCTGAGAGTGGCTACCCTCCGGTAGACAGGGATGAAGTTTACAAAGAAATATTTGAACAAGCTGAAAATTTTAAGAAGAATAGAGTAATCAAATCAAGCTAGGCAAGCTATGCAGTTTGCATAACTTGCATAGTGTTATGTTGCTAGAACTTATCTTTGAATGAATTTAAGTCTATATGACTGTCATCAAAATCGTCATCCTCCACTTCAAACTCATATTCAGCTGTCTTCTTAACGTATTTATCAAGAGTTATAAAGGTTTTATTAGTTCTATCTTTCGATTTTTCATAGTAAATATCTACCATTTCAAGTGACTCTTGAAGCCTGTCAAGTTGATTAACCACACCCTTGGAGGTGGTTGGCCATTTCTGAGACCTGATTACTTTTTCAGATACGTAACATTTGTCTTCTAACCTCTCCAGTAATTTAATCGGTCTGCCATAAAAGTTACTTTCTCTTTCAAACATCTTGACGATTCCAGAAGCAAAGGTAGATGACTCCAATGAATCGACATGAGTATTTCTTATGTTTTTCTTATAAGCATTCATGAACTCATTTTCGCCCCATCCATACGCATTTGATGCAGCAGTAGATAATCGACAGAAGTCAGCCATACGGGACAATTCACCTACTTCAGTGTGAGGGATTTCTTGAATTGAGGTAACCAGACCATCTAGTAACGCTCCAAAGATTGAAGGTGTGTCTTTATTAAAATCATTCCACACTTTAGCTTCAGTTTTTCTAGCTTTGATTTTGCTAAGTGGTAGCTTTATACTGCGACTAACTAGGTCACCACGTTTGGCTATTTCATCAATGCCGTTCATGAGACATGGCTTCTTAATCGAGATGGTCATTTCATCATTGGTTGTATGTAATACTCTGACAGCTTGATGGTCTCCAGTTGCAATCTTGCAAATAGCATCACTAAATTGTGGACTGATACCACTCAAGTTATCGAAGGCAAGCATATGGTTTGTAGCACCAATGACTCTCATATCCTGTAGTTTTGGTTTGCTTAACACATCAATTTTATTAGGGTCTACAAGCTCTCTAAACATCCTTGAGGCGGTTGTCTTACCTGTGCCAGCACTACCATTAAGAATCATAACAGGATAGGCTCCTGGGCCAGCTTGTAATGACATTAGTAACCATCCCACAGCAAGTGGTAAGTCACCTTCATAGATGTTGATATGTTTAAGTAGTAATGAAATATCTCCACCTTCAATAGGCATAGGTAATGACTTCATATTGCTGGTCCTAGTGAAGGCGACTGGTGATTCATCTAGTATCTTCCATCCAAGCGCATCGATTTTAATAACCTGCCATGAGTCATTACATAGGTCAATGTACATGGAGTTGTCTACTTGAGCTACACGTAGATAGACATCTCTTTTATCTCCTTCAAAGCTTGCGATAGCTTTGATGGTAGAGATTGCAGTCTCAAGTGACACTTTACTGGGGGCGGACTTAGTCTGATAATAAAACTTCTTTCTTAACCAGCTCTTATATTTAACCGAATCTGCTCGATATATTTCCGTATGGCCATTGTATTTAATTTCAGCGTATTCAATTTCTTGATTATCGCAAAACAGAACACTATCTGTCTTGGCAAAATCAATCAATACACTGACTGGTTTTTTGTTAGAATTGTCATTGAAGTTATTATCCAATTTCTTCTGGCCAGTCAAGCTCTCCACAGCTTCGCTGGCTTTTTTATTACTAAATTCAGACATTATTTTTCTCCTGATTATCTTTTAAGTTGTTGGGTAGGGTGGGCGCTTGCCATTTCATGCAAGCTTTAAAAGAATTAGCGCACATCTTTCATTTCTCCTGTGTGATTAAACGTATGGTTATTAACAAACCTATCAATGTCCTCCTGTTTGTATTTAACCAACCATCCAATCTTTACAAACTCTAGTTCGCTTTTGCCTGTGGACCTCCAGTTGTCTAATGTTTTTGTTGAGATACCAAGTTGCTGTGCTGTTTCAGCCGCACTTATTAGTTGTGTCATATTTGACTCCTATATATAAATTACTATCTGGTTACGTGAACAACTAAGCTTGTCCACAGTTAGTATTTAATAGGATTGATTTGTCACGACAAAGTGTAAATCCCTCGTGACAAATATAAATTAATTATTAAAAATCAATGACTTATAATAACTTATTAAGGAGTGATTTATATAGTTGGCATGACAAGCTGTTAAGACTTGGTAGTGATTTGATTTCTGATAGATTCTGGTTGTAATTGCCAGTCGATATGATTGATAATTTCACCAATATATTTACGTATTGTATTGGCATTAGGCTTTTCGCCTTTGTTATTAAATGCAATAAGTTTGTTATTAATTTCTTTACGTAGTTGGAATGATATATTGGAGGCAAAAGCTGGTGTACTTCTATTTCTTTCGAGTAGTAGCTTTATAAGACCGTCCTTGGTCACTCCAAGATTATGTACTTTGGTGTTATGTCTAGAGTTTGCTGACTTTGGTACAAGCAGTTCTCTTGAAAAATAACCTAGCTTCATAGTCTTATTGATAAACGTACTAAGTTTCACTGTTTGCTTGTTATTTGTGAAGAATGATTTTCTTAAAAATCTAGTATCGTTAACTCTATTAGCAATGAATGTGGCAAGATAGTCTGTGTCTGTGTAGTTAGTCAGATTAAAGCCTTTAAAATGCTTGTCAGCCATTACACCAGGATTGATACCAATAAGTAATAATAAAGCCTCTTCAAATTCTAAGCTATCTTCTTGAAAGCGGAGCAGTGAGAAGTCGCTAAAGTCACATGACCTTTTATTGATAATGTTGATTTGATTTTCTAATAACTCCACGTGTTTATACATATCTTTATTAGCAGTCATTTCAGCCTTCTTCTGAAACATTAGATCGTCTAACAAGGTTCGAACAGTCTCACTATTATTCTTTTTACCAAGCTGATATTTATAGATAGAACTCATTGTGCTTTACCCATAATATATTCGTTGATTAGTTTCATAGGTTCACGTAGTCTTTCAATTGATGGTTGGACATAATGCTTAATAGTGACATCATTGTTGGCGTGATTCATTAATCGTTTAATGATGTGGTGTTGAATATCAAGACCATCAGCCACAGTAGCAAACGTCCTGCGTAAATCATGCATTGTAAAATAAATCCCGCTATCTTCTCTAACTAATTTAATTTGCTTATAAGGATTAACCAGCGCTTTTAAAGTGTTGTTTCCTGGGAATACGAAATCACTATTAGAGTTCAATCTTCTTTTATTTAGTAGGGTTGTTAAAATGTCTGTTAAAGGTAGCGTGTGGTCTGTATGGTTCTTTGTGTTACGTACGGTAAACATCTTGTTATTGAAGTCAACATCTCTCCATAAAAGTCCAGCTGCTTCTGACTGTCGTAGTCCAGTTAACAATATAAAGATTAAGTAATCACTTACAGTATTGGCAATGTTAACTCTTATGTTGTTTATCTTATTATTAGGTAGTTCTTTGACAGCTAACAACCAACATTTAAGGTCATTAGGTTGAATGATATTGCTTCTACTTTTCTCTCGATACCAGGATTTATTATGGCTAATCCTCTGTACTGGATTGCTGGTAATAATAGGCTCTCCTTTAGAGTCCTCGTAAGCGCCAATAGCGTAGTTATAAAGCGCCCTTAAAAGTCTCATTGTTGCGTTAGCTCTGTAAATAGAAGTCTCACCAATATTAATATGTTTCTTTTCAACCATATCACGAGTAATACTTTTAAGCTCTTTATCTTTCCATTCGATTAGAAGTTTATTAAAGAGAATCCAATAGTCACTAATCGTTTTATCTTTAAGGTTCTTATTTCGACTAGTGATATAGTCGTTCATAACTTGACTTAATGTAATGCTATTAAGGCTTTTATCTTTAAGCTCCTCCTTAGGATTAATACCAGCACTGAAAGAGTTAAGTGTGACTCTAGCCGCCTCTCTGGCTTGCTCTATTGTCATAGCAGGGTAGCGACCATAAGTATTCATTCTTGGCACTCCATTTATTCTCTTCCTTGTAAAGAAGGATTTAATGCCGCTGTCAGTAATTCGCAAACTCAATCCTTTGACCTTATCATCATGATAAGTATCTCTTTTACCTGGGTTGGCATTAGGAAGACTATCAAGCATTTTCACGGTAAAATTAGCCACAATCTATTTGTCCTATATTGTTGTTAGTTTTATTCAGGTACACACTGGGTACACATTAAGCAAGTAAGTTCATGGTTTTCTATAGTAATGTAGCGAACATGACATAGGGTAGATACCTCTTGTTGATAGTATAACAAGGGGCTTTGAGTAATGGAAGGGGTTTTTAGGGATATTGTTATAGCAATAACTTTTAATCCGCTGGTCGAGCGTTCAAATCGCTCACGCCCCACCATACACCATAAGGGATTCCGAGCGAATCCCTTTTTTACGCCTATCGAAAAGACCTAAAAAAGCCGAAAAAT
>Ga0233446_1002886_pt1 | contig 10471 bp, 9 predicted proteins | sample SI_124_October20_4_FD_182780 | JGI IMG/M metagenome (GOLD analysis project Ga0233446, IMG submission 182780) | Seawater microbial communities from Saanich Inlet, British Columbia, Canada - SI_124_October2016_120_MG | ecosystem: Environmental > Aquatic > Marine > Inlet | place: Canada: British... | reverse complement strand
TTTTTTTTCTATCAGCGCCTTTTTTAAAAATATAATTTTGATGAAAGACATTACACATAAAGTGCCCATAATAAAGTGCATATACTAAGTTATTACTAATTTCACGAGGTAGCTTTTCAACCCATTCATCATCATTACGTCGCAATGCAATATCTAGTGATAAAATTCCTTCCACTTTATTACTATGAATCGTCTGGTAACGACCAGCTGCTGCTCCGGCTGCAAAACGATGCAACAATGCTTTATCCCCCTCGTCACTTGTACAAACAAGAAAGTTACTATTGTCTTCTTTTGACCAATGTTTCTTTAAATAATCACGTGCCTCAATAATACCTTTATCACTCATCTTCAATATTAAATGATGTTCATATTTATCGCTGAATTCAAGCAGGCGCTTAGGCAGATGCTGCGGAAATACCTTGCTCAAGTAAAATAAAATTTTATCTGGCAAAGAATCAGGCAATAGTGGCAATTGTTTTAGCAGATTTTCAATTTTTGACTTAATAGCAAAAAATTGTGGAATTTTTTTTACACCTAAATAATTAACAAATAAAAAAGTATCCTTGCCATAGGTCTCTGTCATCTTAAAAATCGAACGATGTAGGTATTCTGCCATCTCTGGTAAGTTTTCAAAATTTACTAGTATATCTCTACGTAATTGAGATAATTTTTTAGGATTATTAGTGCCGAGGTAGAATACTTGCTCTTTTTTTGGCATAGCGTAAGTATCAGTTCTTACAGCAAACACACCAAGTTTACCTGCACAGCCACTAGCTTCAAATAATCGTCGTTTGTCAGCATTATAACGAGCTGGAACATCTGACCCTATATTACGCACTCGGTCAATATATTCATGGTCAGATGCCATGCCAATATCATACTGAATATTGATTGGATTGATATTGCCCTCCTGCACATTACTGAGAATCTCTTCAGGTGTTTCACCTAATCCATTAATACCAAGATGATCAACTAAATGCAATTTACCTTTTTTATCAACTTGTGCGTACAAAGAAAATTCTGTATAGGCAGGACCACGCTTAACTAACGCACCACCCGAGTTATTTGCTATACCGCCAACAACAGTTGCTCCAAGCTGAGATGACCCAATTACTGAGTGAGGTGTACGATTAATCCCTGTCAGGCCTTCTTCAAGGTTATGTAAACTTGCGCCAGACAAGCTAATTGCTTGCTTGCCATCATTGATTAAGTGAATCTGGTTAATAGCGAGTGTATTAATAATAACCACGTCTCTATCATATTTTTCACCACTTGGTGACGATCCTTCTGTTAACCCTGTTTTTGCTGCTTGCATAATAATAATACAGTTTGCCGCTACACAAGCTTCAATTAGATACCATTGTTGCAGAATTGTATCAGGAAAAACAACCGCCAATGCCGTTCCACTACCAGAGCGAAATCCACTTCGATAGTAAGCAGTTTTTGTTAACTTCGTTAATACCTTTTTGGTACCAACAATATCCTCAAATCGTTTGATTAATTCATCTTGTACCATTATTATTTACTAATAATTCTACAGTTCTACATATTTTGTTGTATTTATAGCCTTCCATCAACTTTATTAGCCTTGAATAAATATTTAATATCATAAAGCACAAAAGTATCTTTTCCTAAGACATTAATTTCTTTTATGCTCATTTTTTTAAATTCATCATGCGAGACAGCTAATACAATTGCATCATATTTACTCTCTGCTAAACTCTCTACTGGTGTAATACCATATTCATGATTAGCCTCTTGCTTGTCTGCCCACGGATCATAAACATCTACATTGCAACCAAACCCTTTAAATTCCTTAACAAGGTCGACCACTCGCGTATTGCGCAAATCAGGGCAATTTTCTTTAAAAGTTAGGCCCATAATTAAGATGTTAGCGTCAATAACGTGAATACGTTTTTTAGTCATGAGTGTAGCTACCTGATTGGCAACGTATTTACCCATGTCATCATTAAGGCGACGACCAGCAAGGATAATTTCTGGTTTATAACCAACCTCAATTGCCTTATGGGTTAAATAGTACGGGTCAACACCAATACAATGGCCGCCAACCAAACCTGGTCGAAATGGTAAAAAGTTCCATTTAGTGCCTGCTGCTTCAAGCACTGCTTCTGTGTCGATATTAAGCTTGTTAAAAATTAAAGAGAGCTCATTAATAAGGGCAATGTTCACATCTCGTTGTGTATTTTCAATAACTTTAGCAGCTTCGGCTACCTTAATACTACTAGCCTTATGCGTCCCTGCAGTAATAATTTCTTGATACAAATTATCAACAATTGTAGCTATTTCAGGTGTTGAGCCGGATGTTACTTTTTTAATATTAGTAACACGATGCTCTTTATCGCCAGGATTGATTCGCTCAGGTGAATATCCACAATAAAAATCTTGATTAAATTTTAAATTCGATTGCTTCTCTAAAATTGGCACACAGACTTCTTCAGTTGCTCCTGGATACACGGTAGATTCATAAATAACAATATCACCTTTATTCAGCAATAATCCCACCGTTTCACTGGATTTTATCAGAGGCGTTAAATCTGGATTATTGTACTCATCTATCGGTGTTGGAACTGTTACGATATATATATTACAGTCTTTAATGTCATTAATATTTATCGTATAGCTTAGCTGAACAGCTTGCTTCAATTCTTCAGACTCAACTTCTAAAGTACTGTCGTTTCCTTGTTTTAATTCTTGAATTCTTGACTCGTTAATATCAAAACCAATGGTATCAATTTTTTTTCCAAACTCAACAGCAAGTGGCAAACCCACATAGCCAAGGCCAATTAGTGCGATTTTTTTATCAGACATATTATCAATATTTATAATTTATGATGAGCGAATAATTTTAAACTAATCAAATCTATATTAGGCGGAATAATTATTCAAACGAAAGACTTAACAGCATTTAAGACATCTACTGCTTTAATCAAGTTCATGCAGTTATGATGTTCCAAGGGGCAAGTCCTTTTCATGCATGGCTGACAATCTAAATTTTTTTTCACAATAATGCTTTTTTCGTTCATCCATTGTGATGTTTCTTTATCTTTAGTAGGCCCAAAAATTGCTACTGTTGGCACTTGAAAAGCTGCAGCTACGTGCATAGGGCCACTGTCTCCAGTGATGAATAAATTCAAATTTGATATTTGATCAATCAATTCAGAAATAGTGGTCTTTCCAGCAAGGTTTTGATAGTTTTTAACATTATTTTTAACTAGCTCTTTTTCAATATCATTTGCAATGTCTTTTTCATTCTCACCACCAAAAATAATAATGCTGTATTTATCAGATAATTCACTGGCCACTTTAGAGAATTCTTTGGGATACCAACGTTTAGAACTGCCATACGATGCACCTGGATTAATGCCGAGAGTTAATTGTGAATTTCGAGCTCTTAATTTTGAATTGATACATATTTTTAAATTATTTGGACTCTTGTTAGCACCGAGACTATCATTAACAAAACTGTTATACTTTTCCACCTGGTGTAAATTTTGATACTTATTTTTATCAAATTGATATTTATTTTTAGCTGATATTAAAAATTTCAAAAATTTTGAACGAAATGAACTTCTAAATGATAAAAATACATCAAAATTATCCAAATCACGTGATATTTCATATAAAGATGTGTATTTTTTGTCTAAAACCACTGATTTCACTGCCTTTTCATGGTTTTTTATCGCCTCAATCGATACAAATGAGCCAATAAAAGTAATCTCTACGTCATCATAAAAATTTACGATATTTTCAATCGCTGGCGTTGCCATTACGCAATCGCCCAACCAAGTTGGTAGCTCAATTAATAACTTCATTAATGACTTCTAGAGTTTCTTTAAGGTTATTTTCAATAGAAAATAATTTTGATTTCTCTCTATTTTGTTTTTGTATATTTTCTAATTTATTCTTATCTTGCAATAGGTTTTCTATTCGAGATACTACTTGCAAGTCATCCGGGTCATTCATAGTAAAATAATCATCTAACACTTCACTAGCGCCATTTTGTTTTGTGGTGAATACTACATTTTCAAAACTCATAGCCTCTAATATTACATTCGAGAATGGCTCATAGTGTGTGGGAAATAAAAAGATATCACTAATAGTGTAAAAATCATCTACATCTCCTCTTACCCCAGTAAAGACAACTTGCTTATCAATACCTAGTTCTTTAGATAATTGTTGATAATATTCAATATTTTTATCCTTGCCCACAACGAATGCCTTGATATCTAAATCTTTTAACTTAGATACAATGTTCAAAAACTCTTTAACGCCTTTTCTTTCGAATCCACTGCCAACATAAAGTAATATTTTCTGATCTTCTCTTATTGAGAATTCTTTTATTAGTTTATTGAACGATTGCTGATAATCAATTTCTTTCACTTTAATACCATTATGAATCACACTAATTTTCTTGGGAGATATTTTATAAGTAGAGATAATTTCGTCCTTAACCATTTGAGAGTTTGCAATAATATGCCTTGCTTTATTAAAACATTTTTTTTCCAAAAAAAGATAGGTCGGATGCAATAAATTAGTTTTTGATTTATTTTCAATACTCAAAAATACTTTGTGTACGCCATCCCCTGCTCGATATATGTCAGGGCAGGTAATCCTATCAAGAGAGAAATAAAACTTATTTTTTTTGTTCAAGCAAACCTGCAAATTAAATAGAATTACCCTTAACCACGACGGTATGAATTTAGGAAAAATTGTATTAACCACTTTATGGTCAATACTTTGTTTAGTGAGTTCCTCTGATAAGCAAGATAAATAATTCTCCGCTCCTCCATATTTGGATTTATTAGCGCGGGTAAAGTATACAGTCCTCATAAATTACATGCCCAATATAGAATTTAATGCATCTTCAACACTTTTATAATCCACTAATGACATTCCTCTAGATTTCTTTACCCCATCTTCGTAATAAATCTCGTTAGTCATATTTGAGACGACCGTGTGCTTACCATTAAATTGAATGCCGTCTTTATCAAAAAAATATTTTCTATTAGGGGAGTTATTCCAAGGGCCCCATTTAGCAGGGAAGCTTGCGCCAAATATCGATAATACAGGTGTGCTGACTGCTGCCATATGCATAGGCGCAGAATCAATCCCAAAAAATATTTTGGCTTTTGCAGAAAGGCATGCTACATGTTTTAGGGTTAATTTACCGGACAAATCGATTGGCTTACTATTACATAAGGACAGTATATTTTTAACTCTGTCCACTTCTTTTTCGATAGGCGCAACGGTTATAATAACTTTTATTTTTTTTTCTATTTGTAAATAGTCAATAACCTTTGCCATTCGATCATCCTCCCAACATTTAAACATCCATCGAGATACTGGGTGAATATGGATAAAATCTGACACGTTATTTTCTTCTAGAATTCTTTCAACTTCTTTTTCTATATCATCAGTCCAATAAATTCTTACTTCTTTATTAATAATTTCTTTATCAAGCAGACTAATAAATTGAAGGTCTTTCTCGACAGCATGTTGCCATTTTTTATCATCTCCAAGTTTGTCGAAAACTTTTATTCTAGATAAGATGCCTTTCCGAATTGGAAAACCTAATTTTATCTTTGACTTACTAAATAATGCTAATATTGCCCCCCTGTCACCCTCAGTTAAATTAATTACAATATCATACTTTTGCTGATAAACCTTATTTATTAGCCCAACCTCTTCTTTGAGTCTAGAAAATACTCCTAGCCGTTTTATTCTTGACCTATCGTAAATAATAACTTTATTAATATTAGGATTATTTAAAACCATGTCTTCGCAACCTTTATTTAGTGCAAAGTCAATTACTGAATCTGGATAATGGTGTTTTAGATTGTTAATCAAAGGTGTAGATAGAAGTACATCGCCAATATTTCTATACTTTATTATTAATACCTTCATCTATAGAATGCTACTTATTCAACAATTCAATATAAACATCTTCTGTTGTATCTACCATCTTCTTAAAAGTGAAAAAATTTAACGCATGCTCTCTACCATTTTTTACTATTGTATCCCTTAGATTGGCATCAGAAAAAAGCTCCAATACAGCTTGATAAATTGACTTGCTATCTTTTGGCAAAACAATCAACCCTGTTTCTCTATCTATTACCACTTCTGGCAATCCTCCAATATTTGTAGATATAACAGGCTTACCCATTAACATTGCTTGTGGTAAAGTTTGTGACGTTGCTTCACCAGCGTAGGATGGAAGAACAACAACATCCATTACCTGATAAAAAGGTACAGGATCTTTCTGGTATCCGACAAGCGTTATACTCTCCTCTAATGATAGCTCTTTAATCAAACTTAAAACTTTTTCTTTAACAGGGCCATCGCCCACTATAAGCAAATGTACATTAGGAATTTTTTTCTTTAATGACTCCATTGCACGAATAACGAACTCGTGCCCTTTCCATGACCGGATAACAGAAACCATGCCAATAATAAAACAATCTTTATCAATCTTGAACTCCACCTTAATATTAGACGCTTCCTTATTAATAGAGAAACGTTTTTCATCTACACCAGCAGGGGCAGATACAATACGCTCTGGAAGCATTTTATTCACCTTGATCAGCTCCTGCTTAATAAACTCTCCCGAAGTAATAACTCGATTAGCAAGTTTCATATATTGAAACCAAGTTAGCCAACTTTTACTAACTGGCATGCTAATATGCCTACTTCTGACAACCTTGATGCCTGCAATGCGTCCTGCAATTCCACCTGTACGTGAATCAACAGAGCTATGTGTATGGATTATATTAACTTTATTGATTTTTATAAACTTTATCAGTTTCAAAATTGCGCCAATATTAAAGCCCTTATTCATTGTCAGTGGCAATACGGAAATATTCGCTTCTCTTGCTTTTTGGATCAATTGACTATTAGGCTGTGCGGCAATTGAAACACCATAACCTCTTTTTATAAACTCTAGGCTTTCAGCTAGAATTCTAATCTCTTGACCACCCCAACCATCTGACCATTCTGTATGAAGGATATTTATTTTACTAATCATAATGTACTCATTCAAAAAAATATTACCATTTTTTTCTAAAAATGTATCTTAAATAAACAGGAATTTCGTTGAGAAAATTTCTATAAATCCTTCTAAAAGTTATTCTTATTAAATATTTTGTCTTTGATTTTATATTAAATGATTTACCCATATCATGGATAAATGATCTATTAACATCTAAAGAATTTATTGTTAATGTGGAATCTATCAGAAAAGAAACTAATTTTTCTTTGACGCTAACATCTGATAGCAAATTTGACCTTTCAAGAATCAACTCGTGAATTTGTGGTTGCCTCCAACTGACAGATGAACGTAGTACCTCCCAATAACTATCAAAAGGATAATCTGTAAGCTTAATAGGGTATCCAACAGAAGATTTTATATATCGGTTTGCACAATAAAAAACACCAGCAACTTTTAATTTCTTTTGAATACTATAAATATAATCATTCACTATACTTGAGTGCATTTCCATCATAGAACGAGTATTTATTATCAAATCCACTATTTTGTCCTCAAATTTTTCAAAAATCCAGCCAGGCAGAATAACAAAATCATATTGTTGTAAAAAATCATAAGAAATCTTTTCCTCATTCCACGTTCCTGGATACATCTCTTGCAGGCCATTGAGAGTTAGAATTTTAGCATCGGGATACAATTGGGTAATATAATATATCTGCACTATATTTATTTCAGGAAGGTCTAGAAAAACTACGGTGCTATTTTTCCAATGTCTCTTTAATTTTACTCCGAGGGATCCATACCCCCCCCTATATCACATATTATTTTAGGACTAAATTTAACATGATTTATTATCTTATTTGCAAACTGTATCATATACAAATCATTATAGTTATATGAGCCCCCTCCTAGTCTTACCACATTTGGATTTCCAATATTTGCTTCGGAGAAATCCTTAATAAAGTTAATTCCAACTTCATTAACAAGATCCAAGAAAGCTTCAGTTGTTTTGGCTTCTGACCTCATATCGTCCAACATATTTGTCAGTCCATTAGATCTAAAATTGTAATAACTATCTTGATTATTTACCAGCTCCTCAAAATTATCAGGGAATATATCCCAATGAGGACTTTTGAAATCGTTATTTATGTGTTTTTTTGCTATTCTTAAAGATTTAATAGAATCATTGAGAATATTTTCTACAGATGCATTGATTGATTGAATATTACCTCCTTCTTTCTTGTTTTAAAAAAAATGATACTACAAATAAACACTTGATTTTAAGTCCTAAATTAAACTTATTACTATTTCTCTAATATTGTTCTTAATAGAATCCAAACCTAGATCATTAAGGTAATCACTATTAAAGCTGTCATCACAGCCAATCTGATTACATGGTATGCAGTTTAAATTCTTAGAATGCACTATATTTCTCCCATATTTTTGCACCCCTACCATTCAAACTCATAATCCTTATAACACAGTACTATGTATCTATTTTAACTTTGAAAATCTTTTTATATAGCTACTGCGCCACTGAAAAAATAAATTAATAAATGGAATCATGCATATTGCAAGAATGTCTACTTTATTTTTTACAGAAGAAGTTTTTTCAATAAATAACGTCCTGCCTTCTATAGACATTATTTCATAAATAGGGTTTTTTTTGAGGAACATATCAACTGGAATCTGAACCTGTGGAACGCCCAAGTAATCATCAACACAGAGAATAGCTCCAGTATTGAGCATATTTGTGTATCTCAAATCTTGCCACACTTGTTTTATTTTATGAGCCCCATCTATAAAAATAAAATCAAACCTCTTTCCTGAATGCAGTATCTTCTTATACGCTATAGAACTCTTAGTAGTATAGAATATAATCTCTTTTGGATCTATGCCCGCACTCTGGAGATTATTTTTTACAATTTCAAACTGATTCGGAAAGTACGTCATTGGATCGACGACCATAAACTCTGGTCTTTGCTGGTCATCATATGCAAGCATAATTCTTTTCAACGTTCCAGCCGCTGCAGTTCCAATTTCAAGGTGTGTATCTCTGAATTTTTTATCTTTAAGGTATGACACTATACGATTTATAACAACATCGCCAACCTCAGAAGATCCTGTAATTGCACATTCTCTCATTTTTTTCCGTTTCTTTATTATAAATTATAATTTTGTAGCTATTATCTCTAAATTTTTCTTAATAAAGTCAAGATTTAGTTTATTAAGACAATTGCTATTATAAGTATCTTCACATCCATGTTGGTTACAACCAATGCAATCCATATTTTCTGAGTACACTGTATGTTTTCCGTTCTTCTGCACACCACCTTTTGCAACATAAGTTGACAATTGTAAATCATTATCCCAAGGCCCCCAGGTACTAACAGAGCTTGGTCCAAAGAAAGCAAAAACAGGCACATTATTTGCTGAACTTACATGCATAATAGCTGTATCGACACCAATAAATAATTTCGCCCGTTTATTTAATGCGGCGGTTTGCTTTAAAGTTAATTCTCCAGACAAATCCACCGGCTTTGATTTACATAAATTTAACAGGTTATCAACTTTTCTTAGCTCTCTGTTATTTGGCGCAGAAGTTATAACAACTTTATATCCCAGATCAAATTCACAAAAATCAATAATTTTTGATATAGTTATAGCATCTATTTCCTTGTATGACATTCTAGAAAAAGGGTGTAAGTGAATAAATCCATCTTTAGGAATCAAACTACTAACAAACATCTCATCATCTAAAGAGCAATGTATCTCTAGTTTTTTATTCTTTGGTTTTTTTCCAAGAGACCTAATGGCATCCAGACCTACCTCTACAATATGCTTTCCTTTTCTGCTTGGAAGCTTATGGGTATATGTATTTCTAACCAGCAAACTTTTAATAGAACTGCTACCAACTTTAATTTTTGAGCCACTAAATAAAGCAATTCCTGCGCCACGATCTCCATAATCTAGATCTATAACAACATCGTACCTCTGTTGGCGTATACTTTTTAGGAAACAAAACTCTAGTTTAATCCTGTTAAAAAACTTCTTGCTTTGAATTTTTTTACGATCATAAGCCCAAATATGGTTAATCTTGGGGTTTAATGTTAGCATCTCCTCAGTGCCATGATTCACCGCTACATCTATTTGTGCAGTTGGATAATAATACTTGAATTCGCATAATAAGTGCAATTTTAATTGTAATTAAATAGCCAGTTGTAATAAACTTTGCTATTTTCTTACCACAGGAAATTGCAATGAGTTATCAACAACTGACTAATGATGAACGATACCAGATAAAAGCGTGCTTACAACTACACATGAGCCAAATTAGTATTGCTAAACTGTTAAATAGAAGTCCTGCAACTATCTCTCGCGAGATTAGGCGTAATACTGGCAAACGGGGTTATCGACCCAAACAGGCTAATGATCAAGCCACAGCACGTAGGCTTAGTGCTAAGAAGC
>Ga0233446_1002882_pt1 | contig 10483 bp, 11 predicted proteins | sample SI_124_October20_4_FD_182780 | JGI IMG/M metagenome (GOLD analysis project Ga0233446, IMG submission 182780) | Seawater microbial communities from Saanich Inlet, British Columbia, Canada - SI_124_October2016_120_MG | ecosystem: Environmental > Aquatic > Marine > Inlet | place: Canada: British... | reverse complement strand
TAGACCTCTTGCATAAGTGTGCCATAATAGGCGCATGAGATATGATGATATAAAAACATGGAAAGGCACAGATTTCAAACGTCTGACCGGTGTACAGCGAAGGACTTTTGCAAAGATGCTAAGAGTTCTTGAAAGAGAACTCCCAAACTTCGGTCGTCCACCGAAGTTGAGTCGGGCAGATCAATTGCTAATGACCTTGATGTACTGGCAAGAATATCGTACCCAGTTCCATATCGCGGGTTCATATGGTGTCAGCGAGGCAACTTTTTGCCGCACGATTAACAAAGTCGAAGATGCACTGATGCGTTCAGGAGAGTTTAGTTTGCCTGGCAAGAAAGTGCTCCAACCAAGCGATACTCTCTTAGAAGTGATTCTGGTGGATGTCAGCGAGCAACCAATAGAGCGCCCGAAAAAAAGCAAAAACGTTATTACAGCGGCAAAAAGAAGCGACATACCCAGAAAGCGCAAGTAATTATCAGCCAAAGTACGATGGAGATTATCGCAACCGCATTTGGAAACGGCAGTAAACATGATTATCGCTTGTTCAAAGAAAGCTATGCCGGAATAGCACAAGACATTCTGTGTTTGGCTGATACAGGATATCTTGGTATCAACAAACTTCATGCCAACAGCCGGATCCCTGCCAAGAAATCGAAACTGCATCCGCTCACTCTCGAGCAAAAAAATGCGAATCGTGAACTGGCAAGTCAACGAATATTTGTGGAGCATGTGATTGGCAAGCTAAAGGTCTTTCGTATTCTGAGCGAACGATATCGTAATCGCCGGAAACGCTTTAGATTACGCTTCAATTTGATCGCTTCTCTCTACAATCTCGAACTCAAATGACTTTTGTAAGAGGTCTATTTTTATTTTCAGTTACTTCGTAGTTTCTATTTGTATAGCCCTCAACGATTTTTTTCCAAAAGACTTTTCCTCCACTATTATCTTTTGAAACACTTAATTCCCATTTCACATCAAATTGGCTTAAGATGCTATGGGCAACTTTTTGACCTATCCCCCTTCTTCTGTACTTTTTCAGTATAAAAAACTCGGCTATATATAAATCGCTTTTTCCTGTTACGGTGATGTCATTAACAAGAACGAATCCAGCAATCTTTTTATCAACACAAATGATAAATGGATGCCTATTCTCTTCAACCCAATAATGGTCTAGGTATTTATAGCCATACTTGCCATGCTCATTTACGTCTGTTTGTTCAAACTCAGACAAATCGTGTTTGTACAATTCAATCAGATTGGCTGTTACTGATTTTTGATCTAGGCTAGCCGATTTAATTTCAATATTCATTTAGGAATTGTACAATTTTAATGAGCAGATTTCTCTACAAAAGCCTTGATATCTATCAGATCCTGTTTTAATGCCTTTTCGGTTGCACCCTTAAACATAAAACCTGTTAAAAAGGACATGATTTTCGCGCCAAAACTCTGTGCTTCCCCTTCAAATCCCATTGTCAACTTTGTTTCTTGCCCAACTTCGTTGATCTCTAATCTTGAAATATAAACAGCTCCATGATTTTCAGCTCTTGTCTGATAGTATTCATTTTCTTTTACGTCAGTGATCCACATTATTTCAGTGGCTTCCTTGCCAAACATGGTGCGGGTTTCTTTCCATTTCAAGCCCAAAATACCTGACTCTGGTTTTTCCAGGATTTCTATGCTTTCTATGGCACTGATCATCTCAACAGATCCTTCAATATCTGTGATCGCGTGCCATACATCTTCTTTCCTTCCCTTGATTGAAACTTTGCTTTTGATTTTCATTATTTTTCTCCTTTACCAATAAATTAGAAGTTCATTTTCATTTTATCATTTAAGAATTAGAACATCATTAGCTGTCTCTTTGCTCCTTCTTCGACGGGATCGCTGGACATTTGCTCTTCCCATGTTTGGGCATTGATAATGGGAATTTCACCCACCGTGCGCAAGAGACGGAATTTGATAAAACGCCAATTGGCTGAAGCGGCGCGTAAGGCGGGATCACGTTTTTGCTTGTAGGCGAGTAATCCCGCCCGCCCGCCGGGGAGCAAGATAATGCTGCGGGAGCGGAAGTCGGGGGAGAAGGTCTTGTCTTCAAAGATCTCCTGCACGAGGGCTGAAGCAATAAGATGAAAAATATATACAGGTGCAGATATCTCTCCCCAAATGAGTAATTTGTCGTTAATTTGATTGGTCTGATGTCCTAGCCGCAAGCCAATATCTGTGATGAGGGCGCGCATTTCGTCCAGATCAGCGTGGCGAGCGGAGGGAGCATCTTTAGAGCGGAGACCCCAGAGACCATTTTTGACATGAGCGTAGGAATCCAAAACGGCGGCGACCAATGCTTTCGATGGGGTCAGTAATCCAGCAAAATGCGGGTAAATTTCTTTTTCAATGTCAAATAAACTTTTGTTGGGGTTATGGGTCAGATAGCGAACGACTGCTTTTTCTACACGGTCAGCAAGAGGGATTTCGCTATCCTTTGTCGAAGAAAGACCCCATAAACCGGTACTAAGGCTTTTCTCGCTGCCTTCGTAACGCAGCAAAGCGGGGTGTGCGCGCAGTTCTTCGTCTATTGTTGCGTGGATGCGGCTGAGGGCTTCATCCACAGCTTCTTGCGGCAGAAGCAAGTTTTGGGCACGGGCGAATTCGGATAATGCCTGAGCGTGGAGGTGTAAATAAGTCGCGGCTTCGCCTCGGGCGAGAAGATGAGTTTTGACCGCGTATCCCACCCCCATCCTAGCCTTCCCCCGTCGCGTTCGCTTACTCGGGAAGGAATTTGCACGCTCCCAGAGAATTTGGATGGGATCATCTTTTGTGCGCATGGCAAGATTTTTTAACGCAAATTTTGGCGAAGCGGCGATCAGTGCTGCGCTGAGAAAAGAGGGTTCAGGCTCGGCGAGCAAGGCAAAAAGGGGCGTTTTTTCGGGCAAGAGTTTGCTCAAATGACCCAAAGCGGCATGGAGGGCAGAGGCATGCCAGCCCCAATCGTAGCGACGGCGGCGCAAGCCAACTTTGAATGGTTCGGCGGCTTCGTGCCCCCAAAGCCATCCTGCCCAAAGCGCAGAGAGAGTCCAAAAAGCCATATTAGGACGTGGAACCGCAGTGAGAACAGCATCAAATTTGGGTAGATTTTCATGATTGGTAAGGTCTTTTAATTTGCCTTCGTAAAGACAGACCCCGCCACTTTCTGGCGGCAATTCGGGGAAAATACTAAGCGGAATAGGAGAAAATTCACTTGCCCATAAGTCTATACTACGCTCAAGAGCCAGCCAAAGATTGCATTCATAAAATTGGGCGGGTACACGCAATTGTTTGGGGCGCGAGAGTTCATCCGGGTGTGGATATAGCGTATTTGCTTCATCGCAGGTCGTTAAAAATAATGACGTCAGTGCGCGCTGGCGCTCTGGTGTTAGCGATAAGCTTTCCAATCGATTAATAAGCGTGGTCAGCACATAAATAGCGCGCGGTAAATGGGCGTGTAAAGCTTCTTCGGCGTATTCACGGTCAGGGTCGCCGAGCGGTGCAACGCGTTCTAAGACACGTGCACTATGCAGTTTTGCGCTCGATAAAATATCCAATGCGCGCTCTGCATCCGCAACAGTTGTTAATCGCTCGCCTTTGTCACCGCAATTTTCGCACTCGTAAATCCGTGCAAAGGGAACATCGGCATCCTTGCGCCATAAAAATGCCTCAGCGATCACCATTTGCTTACATTTGGCACATTCTGTTTGATATAAACTTTTCAGATGGGATTCAAGATGTGCGCCCCCTTTTCTGGAGATCGCTAAAGCGGCGAGGGCTGCTTTGTAATCGGATTCGGCAGGAGGATTGGCACCCATCTCAAGTAAAAAGCGTGCAATAGGATTATTTGCCGCAACCAAAACACGATGTCCGCCCCGCGCTTGTCTCAAAGCTTGCTGAGGCGAGACCCCAAAAGGGTCGAGTACCCAGGCATTTTTCCCGATCTTTCCAGCCAGCCATGCGGCCCCAACCCCCTCCTCGATGGGCGGAAGAAATCGTGCCAAAGGAGATTCTTTGGCTGATCTCAACCCTGGAATATAGGGAATTTTATTCATCTTAGCGTTAGTATACTTTGCCCCCAAGAAAAAGCAAATGCTTCCTGAGCGGGCAGTGCGTCGCACCAACTTCGATAAACAACCATCAAAGAAGAAGCATTTTCCTGCCGACAGACATATTTTTCAATTTTAGGTGCGACGCACCCTCTTCTTATCATGCCCTTTAAAGATCACGAAGAAGGGAATTGGGAAGAAAAGCGTCGCCATTCTCTCTACGCTGAAATGCTTGCTGGCAATATTCTGAATATCATAGATATTACGAACATGATAATCGCCAGAATAAATGGGGCCAGCAAGAAAACGTCCTAATTTATAAAAGATATTTTCTGTGGGGCCAGAGACAATAATCTCACCACCCGGTTTTAATAGAGAAGCAAGCTTTGCAAAGATAGCATCCAGATCATCGACATGCTCCAAAACATCCAAGGCAATGATCAGGTCGAGCGAACTTTTTTTTATATTCTTATGCGTATCTAAAAAGTGGACATTCTCCGCAAAAGAGATATGTTCTTCTAGACGACGTAGGGGCTCAAGGTCAATATCAATAGCGTGGACTTCATCTGCTTTTTGAGAAAGAAAGGGGAGCATCACACCACTGCCGCAGCCAAAATCGAGAACACTGCCCAAATTCCCTTTTTTCTCGACATCTTTCATCACGCGAGTGATACGCTCCCAAAAGAGAAAGTTCATCAAAGGATTGGGATTGCTATACGCAGGGAAAGCCGCTTCATCCAAGTTTTCGGTATGCTCGGCTTCCAACACTTTTCTGGTTGCGTCAACAAATTGTGCTTTGTAATTTTTGAAATCGTTTTTATTCATTTTTTTCTCAACATGGATGAATTTGCGAGGAGGGCGATAGCCCGACGAAGCAATCTTATAAATTATGAGACCGCTTCGTCGCAAGAATATGCTCCTCGCGGAGTCATATTTAGTTAGATAGCGTCTTTTATAATCTTCCGCGTTTACGCATATGCTCTTCTAAAATGCCCGCATAAGCAAAAATGGCTGGCACACCGCCTGAATGGAGCATGAGGATATTTTGGCCTTTTTCCCATTTGCCTGCTTCATAGTGAGATAAAAATCCCGAGAAAACTTTCCCCGAATAGACGGGGTCAAGCAATATACCCTCCGCTGTAGCCATTTTCAGGATCGCGTCCAAGCCAGCTTCGGTAGGGTCGGCGTATTCCTTCCCGATGAACTCATCATAAAGACGAAATTCCCCGCGTGAACGTTCGGGGTCAACATCCAATAATTCGCAAAGAGCAGCCCACCATTTGTCGAGGTTGGCAAAACATTTATCGAGGCTGCGATTAACACTGATTCCAAAGAAAGGGGCTTCGATGCCTTTTTCCCGGAATGTCAACATCATCGCCGTGAAGATGCCGCCTGTGCCAAAGGGTAGATATATTGCATCAGGGAGAATTCCCTGCTCTTCCATTTGCTCCAGCGTCTCTAATGCTCCGCTGATATAGCCCAGCGAGCTATGTGGTGTTGTTCCGCTAACAGGAATATAGTGCGGCTTTCGCCCTTCCGATTCGAGTTCTTTAACGAGATTAAGGGCGTGTTCTTCCAAATCCCAGTGGTCTTCAGTGTGGACCATTTCCACGCGTGCGCCCATCAAATAGACTGTGAGCAAATTCCCCTGAATAGCATGCCATTGATCGTGGCTGAGAACTACAGCCACGTCCAACCCAAGACGACGAGCAGCAGCCGTTGTTAAACGTGCATGGTTACTTTGTGCACTTCCACAAGTGACGAGATAATCTGCGCCCTTTTCTATCGCTTGGGCAATTTCATATTCCAGCTTGCGGGGTTTGTCACCCCCCAAAGCGAGATCGGTCAGGTCATCTCGTTTGAGATAAAAATTAAGCCCCAGATCTTCGCTGAGATGTGGCAAAAATTGCAAAGGCGTTGGGGTGCGGGTTAAATCTTCTTTGGGATATTGTTTTAGGCTTTCTCTAATTTTCATTTTTTCCTTTTAATTCACCATCACAAAGTGTTTTTTTGGGTACAGCTTGCAAGTCGATATTTGCTGCAGCGAGTAGCAATTGGACGCCGAGCATTACCAACATCACGGGGATCATGATCGTGCCTGTTGGGGCTGGAATACCCAAGTTAAAATACTTGATCCATTTGACGGTGCCAAAGAGCAAGCCAAAAACAAGCATGGGGAATCCGGTCAACAAATAAATCGATTCCATGCTGAAATCAAAGAGGAAATTCTTGATCAGCATCCTTCTAAAGAATAGATAAGTCAATTTTGGCGGGAACTCGAAGAGCGTTTTTCGCACCGAGAGATTCGATTCTTCATCCCCATAAACGGCGGGATAAGGCACGTCTCGGATAACTGCGCCGATCAAGTACAGTTCGCCGAGCATCGAGGTTTCAAAGAAATAACTTTTATGGACTTTATCCAAAGGGAGCTGTGCTAGGGCTTCGTGCCGAATGGCAAAAAATCCGTTTGTGGGGTCAAAACAATCCCAATATCCCGTTGCGGCTTTGACGAGAAATCCCAAGCACATATTGCCGATCTGGCGGATAAGCGGCATGGATTTGAGCGCGTTGAAATCACGAAAACGATTGCCTTTGACATAATCCGCTTCGCCGCGAATTAACGGTTCTAAAAGTGAACGGGGATCGTATCCGCTCATCTGCCCGTCGCCATCGACCTTGAGAACAACTTGGCTGCCGATTTGCAACGCTTTATTGAACCCCGAAAGCATTGCGCCCCCGACCCCCTGATTTTTAGCGTGTTTAATCAGTGTGATACGCAAGTCTTTGGCTTTGACTTGCTCAACGATCTCGCCCGTGCGATCTGGCGAGGCATCATCCACGACGATGATTTTCCAGATATAGCCGGGGATGCGCGCCAAAGTCTCTGCGATCTGTTTTTCAACTTTATACGCGGGAATCACGGCGGTGATCTTATAGTTGGCGAGATTGAGTTTTTCTTTTGGCATATTTTTTTAAGACCCGATGTGCAACGCATCTGCCCCCTCTGTCCTGCGGACATCTCCCCTAAATTCCGCTTTCAGAATTTAGGGGAGAAACAGATGCAATGCACATCTTACTCTCTTTTCAGCAAAAGCACTTCATGCGAGGAAAGCAGAAGCTCGCTGCCTTCTAAATTTTCTCTCGTTTCAGAAAAGAAAATTTCCCAAGTACTCTTCGGCAAAATGATCTTTTTCTTCTTTTTACTGAAATTTAACAAGACCATGATTTCTTCTTCATCGCTTTTACGAAGATATGCCATCACGTCTTTTGGCATATCTTTTAACTGAAGAATCTCTCCCTGCCGCAAAGTTTTATATTCTTTTCTCAATGCGATCAATTTACGCGTGAAGTTGAATACCGAGTTGGCATCTTTTTGCTGGGTAGCAACATTGCGCTTTTTATAATTTTGGTGAACAGGCAGCCAGGGTTTTGTATTGGAAAATCCTGCGTTCTCCGAATCATCCCATTGCATGGGTGAGCGGCAGCCATCGCGCCCTTTGTTGAAGGGCCAATACTTTATGCCGGGCGGATCCATGATCTCGCTGCGTTTTAATGATATATCACGCATCCCGATTTCTTCGCCATAATAAAGGAAAGGAGTCCCACGCATGGTCAGGAGCATCGCCATGACGATTTTTGTACGGGCATCATCTTCGCCTTTGGCATAGCGTGTGGCGGGGCGAGGGGTATCGTGATTACTGAGGACATAATTCGGGAAGATATTTGCTTTTTCGGCGAGACTTTCCCAATTCTCTATCGCTTTCAGGAATTTCTCAGGCTTATATTTGCTCCAAAGATATTCAAAATCGAAAGCAGCGTGTAATTTATCTTCGCTGTTATAGCGGATGATTTTCTCGCGCGTTGCGAAGAAGGTTTCTCCGACTGCGTAGCGTTCGGGGTATTCGTTCAGGATGCCACGCATTTCTTCGAGCACGGATTCCATTTCGGGTTGGTCGCCATCGTAGATATGATGCTGTCTTTCGAAGGCTCTACGCCCCCATTTTGTTGGATTATTGCGAAGCTGGTCGTCCTTGAAATAGACGTTATAAACATCCAGCCGAAAACCGTCGATACCACGCTCGAGCCAGAAGCGGAGAACATCCATTTGGGCTTTACGAACTTCAGGCTTGCGCCAATTTACATCGGGCTGTTCTTTGACAAACATATGGTAATAGTATTGCCCACGTTTTTCGTCAAAGGTCCAGGCTTTACCGCCGAAAACCGATTCCCAGTTGTTGGGGATTTTATCCTGCCAAAGGAACCAGTCATGTTTGGGATTGGTATCATCAACGCGAGATTCGAGGAACCAGGGATGTTGATCAGAAACGTGATTCAGTACAAGGTCAAGGATGATCCGAATTCCCTTTTTGTGGCTTTCTTCAACCAATTTATCAAAATCTTCCAGTGTGCCGAAACGCGGATCTACATCCACATGGTTGCTAATATCGTAGCCAAAATCGGCATCGGGAGTGGGGTAAAAGGGGGAGAGCCAAAGAGCATCTACACCAAGTTTGGCGAGATAATCGAGGCGGGCGGTGATACCAGCAATGTCACCAAGTCCGTTGCCATTCGTGTCGTTGAAAGAGCGCGGGTAGATTTGATAAATAACCCCGTCTCGCCACCAAAGAAAATTATCCATTTTTGAGTCCTTTTTGCTTTTTTTTGATGTGGAAAAGTATATCATTCTCTAATGATATAATCCGCCCATTCAAAATAAAAACAGCAGATCTAATTATGGATGAATTTGCGAGGAGGGTGTTCTTCCGACGAAGCAATCTTATTTTGCAATGAGACCGCTTCGTTGCAAAAACGTGCTCCTCGCGGAGGCATAGTTGGTATTGCTGAAATAAAGAGGTATTTATGATTGACCCTGTTATTTTTTCCTTTAGTATTGGCGGCATAGAATTTGCTCTGCGTTGGTATGGCGTGCTGGTAATGGCCGGTGCGCTTGCCGGAACATGGCTTGCAGCACAAGAAATGAAACGTCGCGGAGAGAATGAAGAATTTCTCTGGGATGCGATTGTCATCCTGCTCCCGGTTGGGATCTTGGGTGCGCGTCTGTGGTATGTGGCGAACGCGACCCTGGGCGGGAATCCGTACTATATGCAAAATCCTTGGGAAATAATTAATATCCCCGCAGGCGGCTTGCACTTTTACGGGGGGATGTTATTTGGTGCGGCAGCCTTGTTTTGGTTCGCCCGAAAGTACAAACTTGATCTATGGCTTTTACTCGATTCTCTTGCCCCGGCGGCTCTTGTCGGGCAAGCTGTTGCAAGACCTGCGAACTTCATTAATCAGGAACTCTATGGGCAGCCGACCACGCTTCCGTGGGGGATTCCCATTGATGCGTCGCACCGCCTTGCGCAATATAGCGATATGATTCTCTTCCCTGAATCAACTCGTTTTCATCCTGCCTTTGCTTATGAAATGCTCTGGAATGTTCTTGTTGCGGGCATCATCATTTGGTGGCTTCGCCGCAATAAAGAAAACGATAAGCCCGGCGCAGGATTCGCGGCGTGGCTCATCCTTGCGGGGATAGGGCGTGTTTGGCTGGAATTCTTCCGCCCCGATCAGCCGCGTATTCCCGGTACAGATACAAGCATCACGACAATTGTTGCAGTGGTGATGGCTTTGGCGGGTATCATTATGCTTTTGGTGCGTTTTAAGAAAATCAAAATCCCTCTTGCGGAGAATTGGCGTGAAAGATATACGATCGCGCCGCCGAAAGAGGTGCGGGGAGAGAAGAAGCCAAAGAAACGGGCGAAACGTCGACAGCGAAAATAACGACGTAGATTTATCAGATGAAAAGAGATTGGTTTGTGCCAATCTCTTTTTCTTTCTAACAAGAAAGGCTTTTTATCTAATCCACATCATTTCTTTACGAAACCTTCATATTTCTTTGCTAATATATTTGTGAAAATAAAAACAAAGCTTATTGTCTTTATCAACAAGGTACGTGTAATGGAAAAAAAAGCTACTATCTCAGCACAAACCCGCAATAACTGGTGGATTGATTTGGCTTTGTTCGCTAGTGGAATCGCTGTGTTTTTCTCATCCATTTATTTTCTTATTCTGCCCGTAGGCGGTTATAAAGGTGGGCGAAACCCCATGTACGGGATCATCATTCTTTTTGACCGTCATACTTGGGGCGATATTCACATTTGGGGAGGTGTTGCAATGCTCGCGGTCGTTGCTTTACATATCCCCCTCCATTGGTCTTGGATTGTCAACATGACAAAACGAGTATTCAAAATAGCTACGGGACAATGCAAAAGCATGAATGCGCGCGGAAAATTCAATTTCAGTAGTTCACGATTTTGATTGACAAAGCGGGCAACTTCGGAGAAAGTTATGTTAGAAGATAAAACTAAATCCGAAGAGGCCCGAAATAATGATACCTGAATATGAACTCA
>Ga0233446_1002880_pt1 | contig 10485 bp, 8 predicted proteins | sample SI_124_October20_4_FD_182780 | JGI IMG/M metagenome (GOLD analysis project Ga0233446, IMG submission 182780) | Seawater microbial communities from Saanich Inlet, British Columbia, Canada - SI_124_October2016_120_MG | ecosystem: Environmental > Aquatic > Marine > Inlet | place: Canada: British... | reverse complement strand
CGAATAATACAGTCTTTCCAAATTGGATTACTTTGCAATATATGAGCTAAAATAAGCATTAACGAACCATTTTTGTGTCCCCTCCACCAAATATCAATATATTTCCCACTCGGATGTTCTGCATCTATTGCATTGTGAGCTTTAGGTTCTTTATATATTATAAAACTTTTTTCTAGATGTGCTATCATTTTAAGATGCAATACAAACGGTTCAAACCTTGATACATCTTTCGGACATCCCATCATAATTATATTTGGTTTTATTGGTCCAATAGAGTGAGTTTGAAGAAAATTCGATAGTCCAATATCAAAATCAACAGTAACAATAACCTCTGGAAAAATAGACTGAAAATCGTTGTTTTTTACAAATCTTCTCAATCTTTCTATTTCATTAGCCCTAATATCTTTTAGCTGATTAAAATCTCCAATTATAAACTCTACCAACGAAACAAGACCTTTTCCTCCTTCAAATTTTATAGCATATTTCAGCATAGGAAGCCTAGATGAACTTTTGTTAATATTTCCTGTGAGAACCGCAATGGTTGGACGCCAGTTTTTAGGGTTAAAAGGCATGCCATGTAATTTAATAAGGTTGTTTCTAATTCTTGAATATACAAACCCCCTCCTGGCATCGCCAAAATCTTGTTTTAATTCTCTTTTTCGAGCAATAAAAAATAAAATTGTCAATAAAAACAAAGCAATTATGGATGCCTTATAGTCAACAAGAAACGATACTACAATACTGGAAACCGCTCCAAAAAGAGCTATAGACCAATGAAAATATTTAAATCTAGGCCTGAATGATGGATTATCACCAAAAGACTCAACAAAAGCAGCAAAGTTAATCATACCATAAGTATAGAGAAAGAACATGCTAACTACCTGAGCAATAACATTTAAAGGATCACTTTCTCCACTTTTCCATGCTTGAATTCCAGCCCATATTAAAACTAACAAAGTAATTATCAATGTAGCAATAAGAGCTTTTCTAGGTTCATTTTTTTCGTTTTTCTCTTTAGTAAAAAGTTTAAGCCCAGGAATAATTAAATCTCGTGACAACGCCCTAAGCACCCGTGGAGCTCCGAGAAATGAACCTATAGCACTTGAAATTGTAGCCGCAAAAACACCTATAACAACTAAAAAACCTAACCCAAAAATCGCATTTTCAACTAAAGATATATATGGATGATTTATTAATGTTTCTCTAGAAAATGCGCTTCCGCAGATAACGACCTCAATGCCATATACAATTGTTGCAAAAATTATTGCACAGAAAGTTCCAGTTGATAAAGAATATCCCGGATCTTTAAGATCACCTGACATATTCACTCCAGCCATAATACCTGTCACGGCAGGGAAAAATATAGCGAACATTGTAAAAAACTTTGCACCAACAATTCCACTTTTATTTTGAACCATAATTCCAAAATTCATTTTGGTTCCGGCCCCCCACAGAAAAACCAATATGGCTAAAAGCAAAATAACAAAAATAAAAACCTGCATTTTTATTGCCCAGTTTGCTCCGCTCCAGACAACTAAAAAAAGTATTACCCCTGTAAGAATAGCAATAAGAAGATATAAAAACTGTAAATCGGGAAATGTTCCAAGTAGAGCTTCTGTAAAACCAATTATATAAAATGGAACAGATAGCGACTGTGCTAAAAATAATGTAAGTCCAATTGCACCACCAAAACCTGCCCCTAGAGAGCGTGAAATTAGATAATATGCTCCACCTTCAAGTACTGGAGTATTAGTAGATATTGCTGCGAGAGAAAACCCTGTTGATAGGGTTATTACTTGTGCAATCACCAATATTAGCAGAGTTTGCCACATCCCTACATTACCAATAATATAGCCAAAACGCATAAACATAATAGGGCCAAATATTGTAAGGATAGACGGAATAAAGACACCACTAAAGGTACCAAATTTTTTCTGCATTTTTTCTATTCGTTTCTCACTCATCACTTTATCCAAATAAACTCGTCTAGATTAATTTTGCAAAAATCATTTCTAAAATGATCTAACTAACATTTCCATCAGAAATTTTAAATACTGCAGCATCTTTAAAATATGATTCTGATTTATTAAATTTAGTAAAAGTAAAAAAAAGCTGTTTAACTTTGCTTATTGTTTCAAAAAATGAATCTCTTGTTCTAGTATCAAGTTCCCCTGTAACATCATCAACAAGAACAACAACATTATTTTCATCATCGTTCTCAAGCAGTAATTCTATTTCTGCCATTTTTAGACACAATATCGCCAGCCTACACTGTCCAAGAGAACCAAAATTCTTTAAATTTTTATTATTAAAGATAAATTCAATGTCATCACTATGAGGCCCCAAACCGGAATAACCTCGTTTGATATCGCGCTCCCTTTCTAGAATAATATTTTCTAAAATATAGTCAAAACTTATTTTTTCTGATTCCAATTTTGAAACATATTTTATATCAAAAGAAAAATTATCTCCTTTTATCGTCTTTAATATTTTATCAGCTTTATTAGAAATTTTTTTTAATATCTGATACCTATTCTTAACTATTTCCAATGCATATTCCGCAAGCAATGGTTCAAATGCAGCAAGCAAGGAAAAATCAATCTTATCTTTACGCAAAGCAACATTTCTTGAACGTAATGAAATTATATATTTCTGTAATGTTGAAAGATAACTTTTATCGTGAACTGACAATAAAATATCGATAAACTTTCTTCTAACCCCGGAACTATCGCTAATTAGTTTAATATCGTCAGAACTAAATACTACCGGCCTTATTTGTTTAACAAAATCACTGGATTTTAAAATTGGTAAATTATCTATTTTAAGGCTTCTCTTGGTTAAATACTCAATCTCTAGTAATCTATTCCATTTATTCAAACATTGTAGCTTAGAAGACAGGTAAAATCCTTTTGAACCTATTTTTTTTATAGACTGAATGTTGGAAGTTCTAAATGAACGCAGAAAAGCAAGAAAATAGATAGCTTCAAGCAGGTTTGTTTTTCCCTGACCGTTTTCACCAACCAAAATATTAATACCGAAATCAAATGATACTGTTTGATTTCGGTAATTACGAAAATTAACTAAAGAAAGTTCCTTAATCATCTATTTCGCATAGGCATTATAACATACAAGAAGCCATCTTCATTAGAAAGAGCGACAGGGCTATAGCCGTCATTCATTTTCATTATAACTTTATCTGAATCAAGCCTATTTAATGGTTCAATCAGATAAGTAGGATTAAACGAAACAGTCGTTTCCGGACCATCATATTCTATTTCAATTGAATCATGACTTTCTCCAACATCTGTACTAGTTGCGTTTAATTCCAGTTTGTTATGTGAAAAAAATATTTTAACGAAAAAACTTCTTTCGGAAACAACCAATGAGACTCTTCTCAAAACAGCCGCAAAACTCTCTCTAGGAAGCTCAATATTTCTACTAAATGAAACAGGTATAACTTGTTTGTAATTAGGATAGTTTTCGTCAATAAGTTTAGATGTCATAACAGTTGAATCGTCAAGAGTAAAGGTTATCATATTTTCCGCAATATTGACTATTACATCTCCTGTCTTCCCAAGCAATCTACTTAATTCATTAGCACTTTTAAACGGTAAAATAATATCGCCATCTTCGCCAGTAAAGTTATCCATTGTTTTTTCCACCAATGCTAATCTTCGCCCATCGGTAGCAACACTGATAAAATTATTTTCTGTAATACTAAACAATATTCCACTTAATGCTTTTCTTGAGTCATCCTGATTAACAGAATAAGAAATTAAGTTCAACATTCTAGCCATTTCTATCTGTGCAACAGTAAACTGCCGCACACTGGTTACTTCTAAAGGAAGTGGAAAATCATCGGCTGGTAATTCAAGCAGCCTGAAATTTGAATTTCCGCATTGTATTGTGATATTGTTATCTATCTTTTCAAGCTCAACACTTTCCCCATATAATTCACGCACTATTTCATAAAACTTTTTTGCAGGAAGAGTCGTTTTCCCATTTTCAAAGACTTCTGCTTCAATTTCTGTTTTTATCCTAATATCTAAATCTGTTGTCGATAAGATAAGTTTATTATCTTCTGCTTCTAAAAGCACATTTCCTAATATTTGTAAAGTAGAACGTGTACTAATAATGCTATTAACTTTTTGTAAAGAGGCAGATAATTTTTCTTTTAAAATTTTTAGCTTCATTTGATTGTCCTTTCGCTACAAGTTAAACTTCCCGCTTATTCAGCGGGATTTATGTGTTGTTATTTTCTCTTAAAATTTAGGAATATGATTTAATTAGAGCTTGCACGAAAAGGTTTTCGTGCTTGGCTCTAGTGTTAAATGTTGGATTTTGAGTGTTGAATTAATAAAAAAAATCAAGAAATGTCAAAAAATCAAGAAAAATTTGAGTTTCATTTAGAATTCAACACCTAAAATTCAACATTATGTTCCCGAAAATACCTTTTCGTGGGACATCTAATTATCTAGTAACAAATCTTTATATGGGCGAATATCCCATTAAAGAACAAATTCCTATGCTTTTTTTAATTATCAACATTTATTTATATATTTATACTATTATAAAGTATATATTTATTCCTATTATACTAATCAAAAACTGTTTATAACTCAAAAAATTAAGTATAAAAATAAATATAATTCTTATGTTAATAGCATGTTGATTTCCTGCTACTGAAATGTTAGCTTTTAGGGGTTAACATTTCGTCAACATTTTATTTACCGTTTTATCAATACTTTTTTATAGAGGTTAGCAATGAGTAGTTATTATTTGACAGAGTTATTAAAAAAATACAATGAACTTAATACCATAAAGTCGGAAATTTTACAATCCTTTAATATTTTGAAGGATTGTTTTACTGATAACGGGACCTTGTTCGTTTGCGGAAATGGAGGAAGTGCTGCGGATGCTGAACATATTGTTGGAGAATTAATGAAATCTTTTATGCTTCCACGTAAACTTAAAAAAAATAGGTTTATAGACAAAACAAAAGAGTTATATGGAAAAGAAAGTGAAGTCATATTGCCTTTTTTACAGGAGGGGTTTAGGGCGATTTCGTTAACAGGACATCTTTCATTGTCAACAGCCTTTTTAAATGATGTTAAATCCGATATGGTATTTGCTCAGCAATTATATGTGTTAGCTAGACCAAAGGACGTTTTTCTAGGAATATCAACATCTGGAAATTCTTCTAATGTGCTAAAAGCGTTACAGGTAGCAAAAGCCTTGGAGCTTAATACTATTATACTTACTGGGAAAAATGGAGGAAAGTGTTCAGAAATAGCAGATTGTTCAATGAAAGCTCCTTCCAACATTGTATACAGAATACAAGAATATCATTTACCTATATATCATACTTTATGTTTAATGCTTGAAGAATATTTTTTTGGAGAAAATGGTGAAAGAAACTAACTCGGTACAACATGTTGCAATAATAATGGATGGTAATGGAAGGTGGGCTCAAGAACGTGGATTGCCAAGAATGGAAGGGCATAAAGCTGGTGCAGAGGCTGTTAAAAATCTACTTAAAATTATTAGTAAATATGGTGTAAAATATTTAACGCTATACGCGTTTAGTACTGAAAATTGGAAACGGCCGAAAGAAGAAGTATTTGGGCTGATGAAATTGCTGAAAGAGTTTTTGAATATTAATTTACAAACTCTTAAAGAAAAGGGCATTAGACTAAGAACCATTGGAAGAATAAAAGATATTCCGATAGCTACTAGGAAAATGTTGCAAGAAGCCATTCAAATCACAGCAGATAACACTAAAGGAGATTTGATTCTTGCATTAAGTTATGGTGGTAGAGCTGAAATAGTTGATACTGCGGTTAAAATTGCAAAAGATGTCGAAAAAGGAAAATTAAAACCTAAAGAAATAGATGATAAGCTATTCTCGTCATATTTGTATGCGCCGGATATCCCTGATCCTAATTTAATGATTAGAACTAGTGGTGAATTTAGAATAAGTAATTTTTTATTATGGCAACTTTCATACAGTGAATTATGGATTACAGATACTTTATGGCCAGATTTTAATGAAGAACTTTTTGCAGAAGCAATTAATAGTTATAAGAATAGAAACAGACGTTTTGGAGGCGTAAATGTTTAGATCCCGTTTAATTAGTAGTATTATCTTGTTGATTGTTTTTCTTTCTGCATTTTTATTAAAAGGGTATTTTGGGTTACTGGTTTTTTTAGTCATTGGAACCATTTTATCAATTCTTTGTGTGCGTGAACTGTCTTCTGCGCTAAAAAATATAGGATACTGTTCATTTGCAAATGTAACTGAAATTTTTGCAGCTATTGTTTTTATAGGGATTATTTTGACAGAAATTTACTCTATTAATTTCAATGTAGTTTTATTAGTTGGTGGTATGTTTGGAATTTATTGCTGGATAAAAGTGTTACTTTCAAAGAACAATAAAGAATCATTGATAATGGCCATAACTTCTTCTTCTGTTTTTATACTTACAGTTATCCCACTTAATTGCCTTACCTTAATTTATATGAAAGGTTATTTTGAGAGTTATGTTGGAGTAAATTTAGTTTTATTATTAATTTTGGTAACAAAATTTGGTGATATCGGAGCTTATTCTGTTGGAACATTGATGTCTAAAAGAGATTCTGGGAATCATAAAATAGTTCCTTCCATAAGTCCCAAGAAATCATGGGAAGGAACAATTGGTGGTGCTATTATAAGCATAATTATAACCTTTATAATAACAAGTTGTTTAAATTATGGGATCAGTTTTAGTTGGTACCTGGTGTGCCTGCTTGGTTTGCTGCTATTTGTTGGTGGTTTTATTGGAGATCTTTCAGAGTCAGCGTTTAAGAGAATCACGGGTATTAAAGATTCAGGAGCTGTAATTCCTGGCATAGGCGGAGCATTAGATCTCGTTGACAGTTTGCTTTTAAATGCACCATTATTTTATCTGTTTTTAGTGATATTTCATAAGGAATTATTGATGTGATATTTCCTAAAAGAAAAGAATTCGAAAAATTAGTTAAAAAAGGGAATTTAATACCTGTTTTCTGCGATGTTATAGCAGATATGGAAACACCTGTATCAGCTTATTATAAAATATGCAATCAGAAGTCTTCTGATACTTTTGCGTTTTTACTTGAAAGCATTGAAGGTGGCGAAAATATAGCTCGTTATTCTTTTTTGGGAATAAATCCAAATTCTATTTTTATCCAGAAAGATGGAAAATCTGAACATATTATTGGAACAGAAAAAATACCTATTAACGGTTGTGATGTATTTGATAAAATTAACAGTGTTTTAAAAAAGTATAAACCTGTTAGTATTCCTGGATTGCCACCGTTTATTGGTGGAGCCGTAGGCTATGCGTCGTACGATATTATCAGCGAAATTGAAAAAACAGTAGAATCCCCTGAAGCCTCACCTTATGATCTTCCAGAAGCTTTTTTTATGATAACTGATACAGTTTTAGCTTTTGACAGAGTTAAACATACAATAAAAGTAATTTCACAGGCTTACCTTGGTGATGACGATGATATTACTAAGGTTTACAATACTACTGTTGAAAAAATTAATAAGATAGTGAAATTATTGAAAATTCCTACTGTAATCCCTCCTGTAACAATTAACGAAAATGCACAAGCAGATGCAAATGTTGATTATTTATCAAATAAGACTAGAGAAGAATTTTATGGGATGGTCAACAAAACAAAACAGTATATTTATGATGGTGATATAATTCAAGCAGTACTTTCTCAGAGATTTTCTATAGATTCTAAAGTTTCACCCATTGCTTTGTACAGAGCGCTTAGAATGATAAATCCTTCTCCTTACATGTTTCTTTTAAACTGTGGTGACTTTTCTGTTGTTGGAGCTTCTCCTGAAGTTCATGCTAAATGTATAAATAGGAAAATTACTGTTAGGCCGATTGCTGGGACAAGAAAACGTGGTGATACAGAAGAAGTTGATCTAGCTTTGGAAAAAGAGCTTCTTGATGATCCAAAAGAAAGAGCAGAGCACATAATGCTGGTTGATTTGGCTAGAAATGATGTTGGCAGAATAGCGGAAGCGGGTTCAGTTAAAGTGAATCAGTTGATGACCGTTGAAAAGTATAGCCATGTCATGCATATTGTTTCGACTATTAACGGTATATTAGATAAAAAATATGAGTCCGATCATGTAATGCGCTCGACTTTTCCAGCAGGAACACTTTCTGGCGCTCCAAAAGTTAGGGCTATGCAGATTATCAGTGAACAGGAAAAGGAAAAACGTGGACCATATGGCGGGGTTGTTGCTTATTATTCATTTGATGGAAATATTGATTCGTGTATAACTATACGAACAGCTGTTATAAAAAATAATAAAGTTTTTATCCAGGCCGGAGCCGGTATTGTTGCTGATTCAGATCCAATTACGGAATATGAGGAAACTCAAAATAAAGCCAAAGCATTAATTAAAGCTGTTTCTCTAGCAAATTTTTTTGATTAAGATCCTAAATTGGTATAATACTTGCCTAATCAATCAACCTATCTAAACCATAGCCTTCAATAACAACTTTTACAGGAAGTCCATCAATTTGATATTTTGCTGGAAGTTGTCCTATCATTGAGACAATGAGTAATATTTTGTTTTTTGCTGTTTTAATTATGTTAATATGTTTATTTTGATGTTCAGCTAGGCTTGGGATTTGGGCTATTTCTCCTTCTATTTTGATATCATCCGGAAGCATTACGGTAACCTTCTTGCCTTGGTATATATCACTTGACATATCCTTGTGATCTAAGTAAGCTAAAACACGCAGATTTTTATGAGTTGCTATATCCATAAGGTCCTGTCCTTTTGATACATACTCCCAAATATTTGTAAATATTTTTGCTATATTGCCATTGTCTGGAGAGACAATCTTCAGTAACTCCATTGAAGCTTCCATTTTTATTATTGTCGTCTTAAGTTTACGGATAATATCCCCATATTGCTCTTCCAATTTAAACTTATGATAAAGATTACTTCTAGCCACTGCTCGATCAATATCTTTAATTTCTAATTCTAAATTTTTGAAGTCTGTTCTAGCTTTTTGCTGGTCTGTAATAGTTGCTAATTTTTTTCTTTTTAGGTCTTCCATTATTTTGACATATTCAGTGGTTGTCTTAAGATGTTTTTCCAGGTTTTTTTTCATTACGATAAAGTGTTCTATTTCCGGGTTTTCCGTATTTGACTGTATCTTTTTTAGCTGATCTAGTTCTTTTTTTAAGTGTATTAACTCCTTATTTAATACTGGTGAGTCTATTTTTATTAGACATTGGCCTAGCTTAATTTGCTGACCCTCTTTAATTAGAATGTTTTTAATATAACCATTTTCAGGAGCTCGTACTGCTATGTTATCATAAGATATATAGCCTGAAGCTGTAACAACAAGGCTATCTATTAGCAGTGCTGATAGAAAATAAATGAGCGGGCTAAGTATTACTAGCACTAGCAAATACCATTGCCATTTAGCTAAATGGCGCTTTGCTGGTGAATATTCAATTGTTCTATCTTCAGTATTTACACGCCTTTTATTATTAAAATCAAATCCCATTTTATATTCCTTTAATGTGTTTTACGTATAACCCACCAAGGTGCCATACTACTGTCTTTATGTGTATGTAACACTATCTCAAAAACTATTGATATAGCTGTCCATATCCTGCCTACAAACTGATAAACGGGCATAATGGGCAGCAAATGCATAAAAGTAAAATCATACTTCTTGCGTTCTGAAACTAGAAGTAGATAAAAAACAAAAAGGACAAATGATACAATTAAGTAATAAAAATAAGTAATTATAAACAAAAATAAAACATAACCTAGCGAATAATTAATCAAAAGGTAAGATGTATATACAATTGTAAGTATAGGAACAATTAAGCAAAAGAAAATATTATACCAAAAAACACCAAAAAAAACTCTCCATCCTAAATGCTTGGGAGATAAGATTTTTTTGTGTCTACGGAAAAAGATATAGTAGAGATCCCCCTCCCAACGGAGACGTTGTTTAAAAATTCCTTTCCAAGTATCAGGTGCATCTGTATGAACAATTGCCCGATGCTCGTGTATCATTTTTAGGTTTGGATGACGTTTTGAATAAGATTTTATACGCATTACCAAATCCAAATCTTCTGCTGAACCGTTTTTCCAGCCTCCAATTTTTTGTATAAAATCTTTCTGAAAAGTACCAAAGGCACCAGATATATTATTAATCATTCCAATTTTTCCTAATCCAATACGAGCTAGCTGTAGTCCTAAAATATACTCAATTGCTTGAAGGCGTGTTACTAGATTTTTTTTTGCATTCCTAACTCTGATGTTACCAGAAATACCAACAATGTTTTTATCATTAAAATGATGCATTAAGGATGCAATCATATCGTTATCACATGAGCAGTCACCATCTAGAACAATTACATATTCACTTTTTGCTAACTTTACTCCTAGGTTTTCAGAGGAAGCAT
>Ga0233446_1002850_pt1 | contig 10553 bp, 5 predicted proteins | sample SI_124_October20_4_FD_182780 | JGI IMG/M metagenome (GOLD analysis project Ga0233446, IMG submission 182780) | Seawater microbial communities from Saanich Inlet, British Columbia, Canada - SI_124_October2016_120_MG | ecosystem: Environmental > Aquatic > Marine > Inlet | place: Canada: British... | reverse complement strand
TAGAGTTTTGTATTTCTTGTCGAATTCGTGGCGTAGTCTTGGCATTAGCGTGTAATATACTTCCCATAAGTTAGTCTCCTGTAGTTGGGGTAATGATACACCATAAGATTGAGGGACTAAACAACTATGTAGCATCAATGTTAGTATTTTATCTTGAAACCTGATGTGGTAATATGAGAAAAAATTGACTCTCCGCTTAAAGAAGTAAGATTTTATAAAAAATGCCGAATTTAAACTCAAATAAGAACTTTGGAATTCTTTTCTCTGAAGTTTATTTTAATAGTTGCTGTTTACTCTATAGTAATCTCTTATTTATTTTAGTCATAATATTAACCAGTTTTAATTGAGTGTAGCCAATGAAAGAAGTTAGATTATTAAAGAGTCACTTCATTCTAATTGCAATCTTAATTCTATTTATTATTACTTCTACTATGTCTGTTTGGAAGTATCTAGCTATTCATTCGTCATTATTGGATTTGGGGTTGTATGTAAATCAGTTTGAAAACAATGTACTGACATCTAATATAAAAATTATGCCGCCAGAGGGTCATTTGCAAATTTTTTCGCATTTGTACTCTTTTTTTTATAATTTACTTCCAGATAATTTATCCATAATATTTATTTTAGCTACACAGTCATTTCTGTTAATAATTCCAGCATACTGGGTATGGAAGTTAGAGGGGTGGATTCCAGCTTCAGCATACTTATTATATTTTCCACTATGGTTCAATATACTTTTTGACTTTCATTTTGAACATTTGGCAGTTGTTTTTTTAGTAGGTTTTTTTCTGTCAGTTAGATTAAAACGTTTAGGAGTGGCTATTATTTTTGCAGTTGCATTGGCATTGGTAAAAGAGATATATTCTTTGCAATCTATTTTTTGTGGCGTCTATATATTATTAGTTGATTGGAATAAAGGCCATGAGGAATCAAAAGTTTCTTTAAACTCTTATAAAAGAGTGACAGTTTATTTTTCAGGCATAGGATTAATTATTTTTGGCTTTTTATATTTTTATATTGTTTTAGAAAGTATCATCCCTTTACACTCATTCCAGGCTGCTATACTCGATTCACCAGCGTATTCTTGGCTGGGTACTAATATTACTGATATGTTTTGGTATATTGTTACTCATACGATTGATATTTTTTTAGAGATTTTTTCTAATTCAGATAAAGTGTTTTATCTGATTCTGTTATTTGGCGCATTAGGGTTTATTCCTTTACTCAGTCCTAAGCCTTTAATTATTGCCTTTCCTATTTTAGCAATTTCTTTATTATCTAATAACCCAAATCATTATGGATTGGGTTACCATTATACGGCAGGTTTGATCGCCCCTATGATCTTTGCTTTTGCTGATGGATTGCCAAGGGCAAAGATAATATGGCAAAAAATTGGACTCTATACCGAATGGTTTATTCCTGTTTTGTTAGCTGGTTTAATTCTTTTGCACATTGTATTATCACCTTCACCTATTAGCCGACTATTTTGGACTAATAAAGTTTGGTCTTATGGCTATCAGGCCTATATTGAAACTAATAGAGATATAATGATCAAAATGGCAATAGAAAATAATATCCCAGAAGACTCAGATATAGTAGTCTCAATTCAAAATACAGTAAATTGGTCTCCATTAGTTCAACGCCAGCATTTTCTAATTTTTCCTGAAGGGATTGCTGAAGTTCAGCAAATCCCATATTTTGGTAATAATTTCTGGCCGCCAGAAGTAAAATTGAAAGAGGTAATGGCCGAATATGTTGTTTTGGATATGAAAAGACCATGGTTTATTGGAGATATTGGATGTAATTGGAATTTTGGCAAGTGCACTAATGAAGAAATGAAGAATGAATATTTGAACTGGGTGGAAACAACCAGAAATATTATGCAGGTGGCATTTGAAAAAGATGGTTTTATTATTTTTCGTAGGATTAAATTAGAGCAAGAGTATGAAAGTTAATTTGAATATAGTACTGTTTATTACTGTTACATTTCTTGCCTGTATTTCAAATACTGCTAATGCTAGTAATTCTTTTTTTACTGATGATTATAGAGATATTTTTCAGTCAATAAAGTATCAGAATGACAATCAAAAAAAAGATAATTTATCAAGTCACTTTTTATTCCAAAAAAAGCTATTAAAATTATCAGAGAAAGTTGGTTTAATAGATGATTTCAACCCAGCTGTAAGAGTTAACCCAATTTATAATAATTATAATTCTGTTCTCGAACTAGATATATTTCCGCTTGATTGGAGAATTATCAAACCAGATGAAAAACATTGGTCGATAGAAGAGAAAATCATAAGTAGGAGTTATGAAGCTGACCTTAATAATAAATTAGCTATCCACGTATCAGAACCTAATTTTGCTAATCAATGGAAATCAGTGAAAGATTACGATGAGTTGTGGATAGATTATAACTTAGAAGAAGGCGGGCAGTTATGTGGTATTAGTACTCATATTGATTTTATAGGTGACGACTCTCTATATAGTCAAGAAAACCTTAATAATATAAAAGAAAGGTGGTCTGTTTATAGTAGTGAAAAACCGATATTAACAAAAAAATATTTTGTTGACGCGAAACAGTCACAATGGATTAAAAAGGATTACGTTTATTTTCTATCTAGGGCGCTAGGTTTAAGTCCAGATAATCATTTGCATTATTCTCAAGATGGGACAAAAGTTGTTGTACAAAAGCGGGTTCATTGGGAAGTTAACCAATCTTCATCACTAATTGTAGAATTTTCTAATTTATCTGAGATTGTAGGTGCTAATTTGTCACTGATATTTGAAGATGAATATGGTGGTAGTGAATTGATACCAATCAATCTAATAGGTTTTAATAGTGGCTCTGCCATTGATGGTGTAGCTGCTGCTGCTAATATCGGCCAAATAATAGCCAATACTTTTCCTGAAAAAATGGCAACGTCTCGGGTGCATATAAATGAAATATTTCTACATTTCAATAATGATAATCCTGAAAGCTTTGAAGTTGGAAAAGACCTTCATTCAATATCATTAATGGAAGTAGCAGCTGTGGAAAAACATAATACTAAAAACCTATTCAAAGTTTTTAGCATTGATGCAATTAATTCTTTTTGGAGTAAAAGTAGTTTTACCAATAAATTTAAACAGTTATTTTTTGGCGTGCAAGGTGCAGACTCTTGGAATTGGAATCAAATAAACAATGGTATTAAGGTTAAAAAAACATTAAATTGGGCGCTACAACCTAATTCAAAATTAGCGATTTATGTAGATAGAGATGCATTAATTACTAGTATTTCCTTGCAATTTGGAACAAAAGAAAAAGAAGGATCACTAAAAACTTTACATAACATGTCTGTTACTAAATTAGCAGATGGAAAATTTGCCATTCTACTTGATTTAGATAATTTATTAGAAGATCAACTGCTTGAATCCATGGATGATGAGGGCGGGATTATTATGCCTATATTAAACCATATTAGTATTACACTGACAGGTTCTTCCAGCGAGATTATTGGTAACAGTGAATTACGAGGAATAGCGCTTCTTGGGATTGATCCATCCATAGCTAATCTAAATCATTCAAAGTTTGTATTGAAAAATCACAGCTACCCTATTGATTTTAAAACTGAAAAAGTTGGCATAAATAAAGGTAGAAAAATTATTGATTTATTAAAAGTGACAGAAGCAGGTAACAACATGATTATGAATGATGCTATGTTGTTCATATATCCGCTAAATATTGATGAAGCTTGCCAGATAGAGATTACTTCAATCAGTCTTGTTGATACTTACAAGAGCAACAGGCTAAGTTATTTATCTTTAATAGAAAAATGGAAAAAAAAATATAACGGTTACTTTTCAGATGGATTATTATCCATTGATTTTTTAGAAGGGTTGAAGTTTTTAGCCTACTCATCCCCATCTGCATTTTATAACGCTAAAGAAGATTATGAAAAGACTACTAATATTCCCGTAAGTAGAACTGGAGATGTATTAGTCAGTAAGATTACTACTACTAGTAATTCCATTGCTAGGGCTAATGTAGAAATTAGTAATTATAAAAGAGATAGTAGCGAGAATAAATGGCTATCAGTTGATGATATCCAACTAACATCTAGCGGCAAAATTATTAGTGTTAATCCATATGATGGCACTGAAAAATTAGAAAGAAGTCTTTGGAAGATGTATGAAAATTTTGAAGATGATCAATATTTATCGAAAGGGGTTCAGATTGAAGGCGATGGAGGAGATATTTCTTTATTTTGGCCTACCAAAGCTAAGCTGGATAAACAAAGTATGTTTTATTTTTCTATTCCTAAGGGTGAAGAAAATATTCACAGCATTCAGTTGAAAATCAATGGTAAAAATGGAGAAAAATGGCGAAGATCTATTAAAGCCAATGAACCGGTATTATTGACTAACAAGCCTATAGAGATTGATTCAGTAGAAATTAAACTCTACTTTAACGAATCAGTTTTTGATTTTGTATTGGATGAATTAGCCATTGTATCTCCAGTGGAGTTGAATATGTCTCGTGGAAGTGAAGAAGTTTTAATGTTTGAAATTCCTTGGAAAGATGGCCAGATATTAGAATCAGGATTATCAAGTAAAGGCGTTGAAGCTTTAAATTTGTTAACCAATAATAAAACTTATTGGACAAAAGAAATTGACAGTGGGTGGGTAGAGGCTATTGTACCTAATCCATCAACTTGGACAGAAAGAATAGGCATTTCTTATCAAGTACCTAGTGAGTGGCTGGGTTTTAATGGTTGTATTTTGGAGGGGGATTTTATTTTTGCTAATCAAACATTACATAGATCATTTTGCCTAAGTCAAGCGAGTGGGGAAGTAAGTTTTTCAGCGGCAGAATTAGGTTTTTTAGGGCAAGAAAAATTAGATAAAATTGTATGGCACCTGCAAAAGCCTAAAGGGGAGAGTGGTTATGTGAAGTTAGGTACATGGGTTAATATGCGGGGCATGTCTTCTATTTACAATCAAATACAACATACGCCATTACTATATCTAGGCAATCAGCCATATTATTTGAGTAATGATAATCTTCAAGAGATATTTTCTCAGAATAGATGGAATTGGAATGGGTTTTGGTCCAGTCTGCCTCAATCATTCTTGAATAAATATCTAGAATATCCTGAGAAATTAAAGATTAATAAAAACCCTTGGCTTGAAGTAGAAGAAAGAATTGCAGTATCTCCAAAAAAAGATATGGATTTCGACAAGTGGACATCATTTTCTAAGCCAATAGAACTTGAAAAAGCATTTAACTGGTTGTGGTTTAAGTTAATTGGCTTTGTATTATTTGCATGGCTGGTTATTGTTATTTGTAAAGGCTGGCGGCTAAAAATACAATCTGCTGTAAACAGTATAATTAGTTCCGTTCTTTGGCGATTACCACAAATACTAGTAAAACAGTTTTGGAAGATTGGGCCTTATTTATCACGCTGGATTAATGTATTAATAGGTATTGTACTTGTACCACTGTTTGCAAATCTTTCCGCTCTCATAAATGTTACGAGTCAATCATATATTTTGTTAGCATCATCTATGTTATTGGGTGTTAATGTTTATCGGCACTGGAGACAATTCGGTTTGCTAGAAAAACGTTCGGATGATGCAATTTTTCTTAATTTAGTTTGGGGTTTATTTTTTGTCATAATATTACTAACTTTCTATCTTGCTGGCAGACAAAATATACAAATTCAGTGGTATATTATCGCGGCGCCGCTATTGTCCGCATATTATGGTGTATTGCCTCAAATTGTAAGCAAATTATTAAAAATATCAATAGAACTACTTAAGACAATTTTATGGCTCCATGTTTTATTAATTCTTTATTTTGTTTCTTTTGCCTTATCAACTACCTTATCAACTACCTTATCAACACTTGGCGGAATAGCGGCAGTGATGGCTTGGCGAGGATTAGTCGGGTATTTTAAACCTAGTGTTGAATCTTGGTGGCCAGATATTGCTGTAAAGATATACAGAGGTTCGGGTACGCATTATTTCATAGGTTTTATCGTTATTCTTATTGGTGTTGCATTTATGTTGATGCTTGGGCTAGAGCCAATTGCAGAGCAATTGGCAATTATTGGCTACTATATGCTGGCTGTTGGTGTTGTTATAGAAATGTATACCTTGAGACGAGATAAGAACGAAAGCAATAAGCAAGATAGTATTGAGACGTGAGTTTAAATCATAAACTCAATGTTAGTTGGCACAATGATTTGGCGCCTCAATGGTTATCAACAGTTTATGTTGCCATATTGGGGTTTATGGTCTCAGTTCTGTTAGCGAGAGAGCTTGGCGTAGAGGATTTTGGTAACTATAGTTATGTCCTAAGCTTAGCTGGCATCTTTTTGATTTTTCAAGATGGGGGTTACAAAACTCTCATCTTTCGTGAGAGTATTGATGACTTTGACCAATCATTGTTATCTTCTGGGGTTGCCCATGTTATGGTGATTACTGTTCTCGGCTGTTTGTTGATTGTTTTTCTGCAGCCTCAGCGCTGGTTGGCAATATTAACTGCTGTTGGATGTATGGGGTTAGTGGTTCTGACTGGTTTTGTGTCTAGCTTATTGAAAGGTAAGGGAGACTTCAAGTTAGACGCCATATGGAAAATGGTAATTCGTAGCTTAACTGCTGCTACCATATTGTGGGTGTTATTTTTTTTTGAAGAAAGCTCAATAACTTCTTTGTTTGTTGGTTGGAGTATGGCCTTGCTGCTAGCATTAATTTGGCCTGTGGCGAAAGGGTATTTAAGGTGGCCAAGTTTTAATTTCAAAAGCGAACTGTTTAAGTCCAGCATGGTATTTTTAACCATTGATGTTGCAACTGTATTTTATTTTCGAAGTGATATTGTGTTACTAGAATATTTTGGAAATAGAGAAGGTGATGTTGGGCAATATTCAGCGGCCTATCGTATACTTGAAGGAATTATTCTGCTGGCAACTCCTGTGGCAATGATAGCTTTTCGCGCCTTACGGTTACAGTCTCAAAACAAGAAAAAATTCTTTCATTTATTTAGGGTATTAATATTATCAATGTTTTCTGTAGCAATATTGATAGCTAGTATAGGTGCCTTATGGGGTGAGGAATTTATGGTATTTGTTTTTGGGGCGCAGTACTTAACTTCGGGGACTTTATTGTTCTGGTTGTTGTTAGCTATGATATTTATATTGCCAAACTACATTCTAACTCAAGGAGCAATTGCTCTCAATAGAGAAAGTGGTTATGCAAAGATTGTAATAGTGGTTGCGATATTGAATATTGTATTAAATATTAGGTTAATTCCAGAATTTGGAGCTATGGGTGCTGCTTGGGCAACAATTTTCGCTGAAGGAGTACTATGTATAGGGCTAAGTTGGATGTTATTGAATGAATGGAGAAAAAGTCGAAATGCGAATTGGAGTTGATGCTCGCTCTCTTTCTGAACCAATTACAGGAATTGGTCGTTACACGCTGAGCCTATTAGAAGTGATGGTATTGGACAAATCCCACCAATGGGTGCTTTATTCTCACCGCCCACTTTTACATGGAAATTGGAGTAAAAAAAATATTACAGTCCACACTTGGAATTTACCAAAATGGGCCAGAATTTTAAGAATGCTATGGGCGCAGAGCGCACTACCACTGATGGCAAAAAAAGATGAGGTCGATCTTTTTTGGTCTCCAGCACATCGTTTGCCTAGGTATCTTCCTAATTCTATTGTGAGTGTGGTAACCATTCATGATTTGGTATGGAAGCATGCACCAGAAACCATGCGACTTTTTAGTCAGAAACTCGATGCTAAATTTATGCCAGAGGCGATTAGAATGGCAGACAAGGTAATTGCAGTGTCCAAATGGACAGCCAATGATTTAATAACCGAGGTGCCAGAAGCAGAAGTAAAAACCAGCGTTATTTATGAGGCAAATTCACTGAAATTAAGTGATTTGATAGATTTTGATAAAGTTGATGGGGAATATATTTTATTTGTTGGGACGTTAGAGCCACGAAAAAATTTACCTAGACTTTTGCAAGCATATGCACTACTTTCTAAAACTATTCGCGATAAACATCCATTGGTTATTGTGGGTGGAAAAGGCTGGGGCAAAGATAATATTTATTCTATTATTGAGCAGCTGAGTATTAGCAAACATGTAAAGGTTTTAGGGTACTTATCTGATGAAGAGTTGGCATCCGTTTATCATCAGTCACACTTATTTGTTATGCCATCCCTGTATGAAGGATTTGGGTTGCCGTTGTTAGAGGCTATGAGCATGGGTGTGCCTGTGGTGACGTCTAATATTTCCTCCTTACCAGAGATTGTTGGTGATAATGCAGTAATAGTTGATCCGAATAATGTGGAGTCAATTAAAGATGGTATTGAGAAAGTATTGATAGACAATGAGTTGAGGAATCAGCTATCAAAGGCAGGACTAGATAGGGCTAAGCTATTTAGTTGGAAAGGGGCAGCCAAAGAGACTCTCGCTGTTTTTGAAGAGGCTTTGTTTTTTGTTAATGCTGGTTTAAATCGTTAGTATGCGAGTATTACATGTAACTCAAACTTATTACCCAGATAGTAGAGGTGGCATTGAAGAAGTTGTTAGGCAGATTGCTTTAAACACCAAAACATTAGGCATTGAAACACGAGTATTTACTTTGAGCGCTGATCCAATTCCAAGTGTTATTGAAATGGATGGTGTAAAGGTGTATCGTGCGCCATTAACAGTTAAGATTGCATCTTGTGGTGTATCTCTAACAGCATTCAAACAGTTTAAAGATTTGGCTGATTGGGCGCAAATTATTAACTATCATTTTCCTTGGCCGTTTATGGACTTATTACACTTGTTGACTAATAGCAATGCAAAAAAAGTTGTAACTTACCATTCGGATGTAGTGCGTCAAAAAAGGTTGTTAACATTATACAAGCCACTAATGAGGCGCTTTCTTAATCATGCGGACGTAATTGTAGCAACTTCAGATAATTATGCTACATCTAGTAATACTCTTCAAGAGTATAGAGAAAAAGTAAAAACTATTGTAATTGGTATTAGTAAAGAAAACTATCTAGTGCCTACAAAACAAAAATTAACTAAAGTTGAGGCTCTTGTTGGTCGTGACTTTTTTCTATTTGTAGGCACACTGAGAAAATATAAGGGTTTGAACTTTTTATTAAAAGCATTAAAAAACACAAAGTTTAAGTGTGTTATTGCAGGCTCTGGGCCAGAGGAGAGAAAATTAAAGATTTTAGCGAAGAGTCTAAAACTTTCAAATATTGTATTTTTGGGAAGAGTCAGTGATGTTGATAAAGTTACTCTTATCAAGCTTTGTCTTGCAGTGGTATTGCCATCGAATTTACGTTCTGAAGCTTTTGGGGTTGTGCTACTAGAAGGTGCAATGTATAAAAAACCACTTATTTCCACTGAGCTGGGTACAGGTACCAGTTATGTAAATATCAATGGAGAGACGGGTTTGGTTGTGCCACCGGCTGATGTAAGCTTACTGAGAGGGTCAATGCTATTGTTAAATAATGACAAGGAGTTAGCTAACAAAATGGGGGGGAACGCTTTTAAGCGATATAATAAATTTTTTACAGGCTCGGTAATGGGCGATCAATATGCAGAGCTTTATAAAACATTGTTAAGGAGGGCTAGTGGCGATTGATTTAACTTTATATTCTTTTATAGTAGTAGTAGTAGTAGTAGTAGTAGTAGTAAAAGTGCTATCATCTTTTGCTAATCAATTGAAACTAATTGATTTTCCTAATCATCGAAAACAGCATAAGGGTAATGTGCCATTAGTTGGTGGGGTTGCGATGTTTGTAGGCTTTGTATTCGGGGCAATGTTATTGGCAGGTGAATATATTCAAATTATCTCCCTGACATTGGCTTCATTCATTATGTTGGTTATTGGCATAATAGATGACAGAAGTGAGACAACTGTTATTACCAGAATGTTCGTTCAAGTGATGCTGGCAGTGATAATCGTGTCTATTTTGGGTGTTGAGTTAAAATCACTTGGCAATCTATTGGGTGTTGGAAATATAAATTTAGGTAAAGCTGCGTTAATTATTACCGTATTGGCAATCGTAGGCGGTGTTAATTCATTTAATGTAATGGATGGTATAGATGGTTTGTCTGGCGGGTTAGCGGTAGTTGTGTTTTCTGCTGTTTTGCTTTTGGCTTATATGGAAAAAGCCCACGATGTTGCCAATCTGTCTTTGTTGTATTTGTTTATTTTACTACCTTTCCTGTTTTTTAATTTATCAAGAAAACATAAGGTTTTTATGGGGGATGCTGGTACGCTATTTATTGGGGTGGGTATTGTGTGGATATTAATTGTGTCATCTCAAAGTGAGCAGCCTATATTTTCACCCGTAATTGCATTGTGGATTTATGCAGTGCCATTGATAGATATTATATCTGTTGCATACCTGCGTATTAAAAATGGTAAATCCCCCTTTCTTCCAGATCATAACCATATACACCATCAAATTAAAAGACGATATAATTATAATAATCAAAAAACTTTGGTGATTATTTTAATTATTGCAGCCTTGATTGCTACA
>Ga0233446_1002849_pt1 | contig 10555 bp, 6 predicted proteins | sample SI_124_October20_4_FD_182780 | JGI IMG/M metagenome (GOLD analysis project Ga0233446, IMG submission 182780) | Seawater microbial communities from Saanich Inlet, British Columbia, Canada - SI_124_October2016_120_MG | ecosystem: Environmental > Aquatic > Marine > Inlet | place: Canada: British... | reverse complement strand
ACAGCTTTTATTTCAAAAGAACGGCTGCTTGGATCAACCGACCCTGCAATTTCATAAACTTTACCTGTACACTCAGTATTTGTTTCGTCAATCTTAAATTCTATCTTCATGCCAAGCTTAATCTTATCTATATGAGACGAAGGAATATACATCACAGCCAACAACTTATGGTCATTAATTATTTGAAAAATAGGTTGACCAGTTCTGACATAATCATATTCATGAATTTCTTTGGTCGTAATTCTTCCCGAAAACGGAGCTTTAATGCAACAAGAATTTAATTTTATATCAGCAATAATCATATCAGCTTTTGCCTGTTCAAGGCTCGACAGGGTTTCAATTTTGTCGAGTTTACTCTTATCCAACTCTTGACTTCCTATTGCATTCTGTTTATATAATTTAATATTATGCTTATATATATCATTAGCATATTTATATGAAGCTTCAGCTCCAACCAATTCTGCTTTGGCTTTAATACTTAATTGTTTGTATAAATTGTCATCAAGTTCAACAAGAACATCACCTTTTTTAAATTCCTGACCTTCCTTGTAACAAAATTTATTTATGAAAGAGTCTACCAATGTTGAAACCGTAGATTCCTGTATTGGGAACAGAACAATTTTGGTGTCAAGATAGTCACTTATTTTATAGTCTTCAGCAAGACTAGTTATGCAAAAAAATATAATAGGTAAGCCTATCATGATTATTGCACATCTATAATAATTCATTTTACTATGTACAAAAACAGATTTGTTTGAGGGTATCATAGAAAAATAGTGCTTTCTTGTCTGCATAGTTTTGCCCTTTGTTAAAATGTTAATTCTCTTTGAATTATCTTTAGTAGCCTCCTTATAAAATTAAAACCTAAAGAGGAAAATTTTCTCATTTCTACAGTGCCTGTTTTAGAATATTTCAGCTCTTTGTACTTTTTATCAGGCCTAATTATTATCTGATAATAATATTTTTTTAAAAGAAAAGTATAATTATCTTCTCTTTTTAGTACTTCCATGGGGCCACCTGCAGTGCTTAACAATGGGGAAGGACCCCATATTTTAGATGGAATAGGATTAATACTCTGTATTTTTCCACAATATGAGTAAACATCATTATGAAGATATATTTTAACTTTATCGCTTATGTTTATCTTATTAATATAATATTCGTCTACATAAGCTAAAATTTGAATATTTGTCTGAGAAAAAACTTCGCCTATCTCTACTCCTTTACTTAACCATCTGCCATTTTTTAAATGCCAGTCAAAAAGAACAAAAGTACCATCAAGAGGCGAAATAACCTTAAGCAGCTCCTGTTTCCTTTGATTTTCTTTTATATCATTTCGTGTATTCAGTATTTGCTGTATTTTCATATCATCAGACACAGGTATTTTAAAATGACTTCGCTGCTGGTCCAATTCATTTTCATATATTGTTAGTCTTATTTTCTGTATAGTATTATTAAATTTTAAATAAGGGTTGCTTTGAATAAAAATGGGTTGTCCTTTTTTCACTTTCTGGTAGTTTTCAACTAAAAAATTATCAAGAAATCCATCCTGGTTGACATAAATAATATTAGACTCTACAGAATCCACAATACATGGAATTTTTATTACCCAGGGTAGAGGTGCAAACAGAATAATAAAAATAACAACAAATGCACCAGTAGAAATAAGAAAATTTTTATTTTTTATTTTAGTTTTTTTCTGCATAATTTGCCTAATTTCAGTGACAACTGGTTTTATTATAAGAACATATACTTCTAAACATACAAGCACAACACCGACAGTCTTGGTAAATTTGAAGTAGACTATTAAAATAATTGCTGTATACAGAAAAATTCTATAAATGAATGAAGAAATACCGTAAATAACGGCAAAATATTTTTTCCATCCGGTCATTGTATGAGATATTTTTTCTTTTATTCCAAAAAGATACCTTCGTACTAGGAGTTTTATTTCAATTGCCCCTTGCTTCTGGAGGTTGTCAATATTAACAAAATCCATTAATAAGTAGTAACCATCATACCTAATAAATGGGTTACCGTTAATGAGTACAGTATTGATAATACTTACAGCAAAAACGAAATATGAGATAGCGTTAACAGTACCGGGACCAGTGTTCAACCAAATAAGAGCAGCTATTCCACCGATTAACAGTTCAATAAGAATTCCAGCTGAATCAAGTAAGATTCGCTGCTTTTTTTCTTTAATCCTCCACGAATCGGTAATATCTGTGAAAAATCTTGGAAAAAATATTATAAATCCAACACCAAATTTTCTAACTCTAATACCAACAAATTTGGCCGAATATGCATGAGCAAACTCATGAAAGATTTTGAGTATGATAATTGTAATTCCATATTTGATCAAGCCTGAATAATTTAATGAACCAATAATTGCAGTAGTAAATTTATTCCAGTGAACCACCACGCCAATATATCCACAGACAGATATTATAAATAGTAGCAATAACGCCCATTTATTAAAAACAGCCTTTACAAAATCAGTTGTTCTAGACAAAAAATCATCTGGGTCCCATAAAGGTATTCTAAAGAACAAATAAGAAGACATAAGTTTAGAAGGTAGTGCTTTCGCTTTAAGTATTCTAAGCTGGCGTAGACGGTTTTCAGTTATCTTATAACTTCCCTTCAACAGGCCGTTATTGTTTAAGAATGAAAGAACTGAGAGAATATCTTTTTTACTTATTTCTGGATTTGTAAACTTTATTTTATTCAGCAATGTTTCAAGCTGTGAGCTCGTACTTAGGAAAGTGATAATGCTATGTTCTTTTTCAGAAACACGGAAGTATCTATCGGCAACAGGATCAAAAATCACCCATGTTTTATTTCCAGAATAATCTTTCGCTCCAGGGAATATGCGAAGATCTTTGCGTAACTCTCCTGTGTATATTTTCTGCTGTTGTGAACTTTGAATACTATCCATTTAGATATAATATATAGGAATTTGCTTTTTAAGTTACTGATACACAATAAGCTTATATTTCTGATTTAAAGAAAAAGATAAAAACAAGTTTAACTTGATTCTAAATTTTACGCCACCATAAAACAACATTTTTAAATAGGTAATATCCTATAGAAACTCGTTTCCCGCTAACTCTTGCAACACCTCTCATTCCAACAATATAACTAGGTTTTATATTGTTAAGCTCCAGTGTTATTATATAGCAGAACTGTCCAGTTTTTGTGAGTAATGGCTTAGGTGAAATAGAAATAATTTTGCCGTATACGGATGTTTCAGGACTTGAATGTGGGTAGAGTGTAACTGACATATTATTACATATTACACTTGCATCAGCTTCATTAAGCATGACTTCAGCACGCAATTTACGGGGGGAAACCACTTCAAAAAGTTTATCGCCAGCTCTTACAGCTTTTCCTGTCCATTTTTCACTATCATTCAAAATTAAAGTACCCGAAATCTTAGCTTTAACATCAGTTTTTGCTAAGTACCATTTTATTTTTTGAATTTCAACTTTTTCTTTCAGTTGTTTTAATGCTAAAATTTTAACTTTTCCAAGTTCTGTTTTGTCAACAAATGATTTCTGTTTTACCCAATCATGTTCAGCAGTAATTTCATTGTATAAGGCTTCAGCATCAGCAAGACTATAAATTAATTCTTGAGCATCATATTTTAGTACTATACTTCCACATTTGACATGTTCTCCATCTTGAAAGTTTGCGTCACTAATAATTCCAGAATATGGTGCATATTCAATTACTTCTTCTGAAGGAACAAATTCAAAAGTTGCAGCTACATTTTGAGATATCTTAAAAAAAGAAACAAAAAGTAATATAAGAAGAAGATACAATAAAATCTTAACGGGAGTAAAATGCTTTTTTTTCTTAAAAAAACCTGATATAATACCATTTCCTGTTTTTAAAAAGTACCACATAGCTTCACAGTAGTGCTGGGAAAGCAGGGCAAGAATACCTAGAGAGTTTTTGTCATAATCATTAAAAAATTCCACAATCCAAAACAACCCGTCCTGATTTCCAGCGGCACTCTCAGGTTTAAGCAAAGGAATTAATACAATATTATCATTAAAGTTATTAAAATATTCAAATGATTTAGCACAATCTACAGAAGCATTATTTTTTTCAAGTAAGTTTTTGTCTATTAACGTCTGTTTTCTAATGCTTTTTAGTGGCTTAAGCAGGTTACACATATTTAAGCAATATTCAGAAGAATGTTTTACTTCACTTTGCCCACTAACAGCAATGATCACAGGCTTGTCACCTCTCATGTCAACTAGAGAAGCCCTATCATATTTAACAAGTATTTGAGTATTGTTGAGAATATGAAGTGCGGCTGAAAATAAGTCCTCTTTTTCAAAGGCTTCGTGTCCTAGTCGTAAAACGGTTGTAACAGTATTAAGCTTGTTCGTGAGGTTCTGTAAATCTTGACTGTTAGTCACCATTTTTCTCCAAAAGAGACCATTCTAAGTGTAACCATTGCTCTAATCAGCAATAGAGAAGTCATTTATACTTTTGCCGGCTAAGATCTTAACTTTTAGCTTGCGACTTTAGACTTAAATGCGGCAAAGTGAAACGATAAGACTCTATTGTTTACGATATAAGTCAACCAGTCTGTTGTAGCTTTGACGAAAGAAACAAGATAATACAGGCTGACTATATTAAAGAATAAAGTCTCATTCTCAACTTTATTCTTTTACGTTTTCATTTTTTTTCAAAACGCCGGCATCTAGTAATTGATCAATCAATTTTTGCATAGTATTAAATGTTGCAAGAAACCCGTTTGGAGGCATAATAATTCTTATCTTTTCTTCTGGCATGGGTTCTTTGCCATCTTCAGAAGGTTCAAGTGTTACCATATCATATCGTACCATTCCACCTGAAAAATGAATTTTCCCAATTCCGTCTACAAAAATTTCTTGTTTTTCGCTCATGAATCTTTTCCTAAAGTTAAACTTGTTTTTTTATTCTTACTCTATAACTTCCGTCGGCTAAGATCTTAACTTTTAGCTTGCGACTTTAGCCTTAAATGCGGCTAAGCGAAGCGATAATACTCTACCGTTTACGGTATAGCTTAAAATATAACATTAAATTAAGATTTTTAATTAACTTTGCAATCAGTTTTCTATAAAAATTTGCTAATAAGCATAAAAAGAAACTTGCAAATATTTTTGCTGCACGAATTGATCAATGTGTAATCAAACTTGTCATCTGAAGGTAAATATTATTGCATATTACATGCTACCATATCACATTACTTGAATTTAGGATTAAAGGTCCCTGAAAACTGGATATTCATCATTTGTCATCAACTTTCTCTGGTCGTTGCTGTTTAACCAATACGTCTTTTAGACTTTCATCAGGAATAATATAGCAATTGTCGAGAAGCTCATCTCCAAACTCCATAATCTCAGGAAACTGTGTATTATGAAGTATTTGTACGGCAAATATCTCTTCAACATCACCTTCAAATTTAATAAAAGCTACAATCTTCCCATCTCGGATATCAACAACGTAAACACCGCATATTCTTTCTTCAAGTTCTTCTAAAAGCGGAAAGTCTGCAAAAACAGCAGTTTCTCTAACCTGTGATAAACCTACAAAGGCAAGATTGCCAATAAAATCTACTCCTCTACAAAAACCAGGAACACGTGTAACTTCAACTTTTTTCAAAGCAACAGTGTCAAAATACGATAAGGCTCCATAACCAGATTCTAAAAACCAAATTTTATTGTCATACCATCTTGGAGAATGGGGCATTGAAAGATTGCGTAGTAATATTTTGTCAGTTTCGACATCTATTAACAATCCACCATTTCTTTTATTTTTCCTCCACTCTTCAGGTTCATCTACTTCACCAAGTGCTGTAACAAATTTAGGTTTTCCATCTTTCATGCCAAGACCATTCAAGTGACACCTATCTTCAGGGCCTAAACTTGAAATATACCCTGGTCTCCACTCAGGCCTAAAGCTATATTCACTATCTATCGTACACAAACACGAAAACTTAGTATTAACAAACCATAATTTATTATCTGACCCCCAAGCCATTTCATGTATATCAATAGCGCCGGTTTCCTGTGTTTTTCTCGGGACATAACAAGCATCATATTTTTCCGGAGCATCGAGTCTTGGCATTAAAGCTGGGATATTATAATAACTTACAACACTGTTAAAACAGCCAATTGAAATTTGATTGCCTTTTACCGCTACTCCCATAGGACGATTAAAATTCCGAAAATGTGTGTTTACAGCATTATCATCTTCTCTTATTAATATTAGTTTGCCAGATTGATAAGTTGATACGGCTAAACTAATTTTAAATTGTTTTAATATTGATGCCAGATTTGTTGTATAAACACTACTTAAATCTTTTTCTTTAACTTCAGCCTCAGAATTATCAATGGTGTTTTCAGATTCAGTCATTTTTTAGTATCCATCTCTTCCTGGCTGTATTGTTGACTGATTCATTTGTGTTTGAATTTGGTTATTTAATGCGTTTTCCTGACTCATTTGATTCGCATTATATCCTTCGTTCGTAATTAAATTACTTCCAGCATCTTTCTGTGTTTGCACATCAATATTATTTTGAGTTAATGGATCAAATGCTTCTTGATCAATTGTATTGTTAGCAGCATCTTTTTGAGCTTCAACAATAATACTATTAGCCCTTCCAGGAGTATACTCTTCAGGAGAAATTGTGTTGCCATTTCTAAGTACTCCACTCTGCTGTTGCATTTCCATATTAAGATTTGAAACTGCACGCACAGCTTGGCCGCCGAGTGTTTCTTCTCCTACTTCAGGTTCTACTCCATGTGGCATCACAACAGGCTTTTCTTTGCCAGTTTGTTTATCACCGTCTAAATTCATTATAGAATCATATTTCTTTAATAAAAGATTTTCTTTTTTACCTTTTCTTTTGCTTTCAGCTTTAACCATCAAATCAATTGCATTGCTATATTTATCCAATCTCTTCTTATGCTCAGCGATAACGCCTGTACAATCATTTACCTTTTTAGCAATTACAGCCTTTCCAGTATCTAGCTTAGAAACTTTTTCTTTCAGCTTTGCGATTTCTGTATTATGACTTTTAATTTCCTTGTTACAACTTATTAATACCGAACTAAATTCTTTATTTTTATAATTATAGTCATCAAGTCTGTTTTGTTTAGCATCAACATAGCCTTCTTTAAGCTCATTGATCGAGTCGTTAGCAATTTCAATTCTATCTTCTGCTTTTTCTATTTCTAATTTATAATTTCTGAATTGATTCTTATACTTATCTTCTGCGGCACTATTTGAATCATCATAGTCGTCTTTGAACTGCTCAATCTGTACAATAGCCTCTTTCTTGGCAACTTTTATCGAATCTAGTTTTTGCTTAAGTTCAGACTTTTTATTATCGTCTTTAGTATTTTTAAACAATTCATCGGTTTTTTCTATTTCCTCTTTGTATTGAACAACTTTGTCATTAAACTCAGTAGTTTTGCTGTCCAAATCAACTTTAGATGTTTCGCATGATGATACATACTGCGACTTAGTATTATCCAATTTAGTTTTTAATTCAGCTATTTCCTTTTTGCAACCAACTATAACATTTTCAAATATTGCAAGCTTTTCATTATACTTTTCTACTTCAGAATTGTGACCAAGTTCATATCCTTCTCTAAGCTCGGCAGAAGAAGCTTCGCTTGCCTTTACTTTCTCTTCAAGTTTTTGAATTTCTAAATTATAGTTTTGAATCTGAATATTATTTTTGTCAATATTTTCTTGTATTTTAGCTATTTCTTTTTTGTACTCAGAATCACTATTAAGCTCATCTTTTATATTCTCATTAATAGATTCCTCTATTCTCATTCTGAGTTTCTCTAATTCAGTCCTATCAAAGGATTCAACACCAACAGCATTTAAAAGACGAAAATAGGAAAGATAATAGTTCCCAAGAGCCTGTGTTCGTTCAATTGCTCTCTGTGCTGCTTCTATTTTTATTCTACTAAGATCTATTTTTGAAAGAGCTCCTGCAGATTTTGACTGTATTTCTGCAACTTCTTCGTGTTTCTCGTAGACTTCATAAAGATCTTCTGCCAACTCATAACGTTCTTTTACCTCAATAAGGTTGGCATGCGCGATTCTTACCTGTGCAAGAATACCGACGGAAAGAGCTACTGCCTGTGCCTTGATTTGTTCTTCTTCAGTATCAAGTGCATAATAATGCTCAATTTTCTGTGGTAGTTTCAGGAGATTATATGCAGCCCTTGCCCCAACTTCCCACCAGGAGTAATGATAAAGGAACGGATTGGTTGAGTTAGTAAAGTCCAGAAAAATTTGAACATTTGGGAACATTGTTATAATAGTTTTTCTAGCTTCAATAAGTGTAATATGTTTTTGAATATCAAGCTGATACAGCTCAGGACGTTCAATCAAAGCTGCCTCCTCAAGCAGCTCAATACCAGGAACAATAAGTTCTGTAAGCTCATTCATGGCAGAAGTGTCAACTTTAATTTCACTAGTTGGATAATACCCCATAAGAGAACGAAGTTCAATACATGAATTCTGATAGCTACGCTTATACTCCATAAGTGATTTTTTGAGTACAATAAATTTTTTATTTTCTTCAAGCACACTTACAAGTGGTACTGTTTTGCGTCTTGCCATATCTTGTAGTAGTTGTTCTGTCTCAACAGAAAGAGCAATCATTTTTTCGGTTGTTTCCATTGCGTACTGAGCAGCAGCAACACGGAAGTACGCTGTAGTTACATCAAGTATAAGGTTCTGAGCTGCGCGTCTCTTCTGTTCTGTTGTAAGAAGTCCCCTATCATCCTGTTGAATATAATTACAAAATGCAAGCCCAAAGTCTATTGCACTAAAAAGAAGTTCGGCTCTTACTCGGTTTTCAAAGGGATCTGTACTTTTACTATAGGCCAATGACTGTTGTCCTGCATTAGCCCCTGTAAGAGCTATGCTCTTAGCACCTGGTTCATTTGTTCTGTAAGCTACATCATTCGCGACTACAAGATCAGGGAGCATACCAAGCACTGCTGCCGTTTTTTTCTCCTTATCAACAGCTTCTTTTAGTTCGTAAACCTTAAGGTCAAGATTGTTTTTAAGTGCAAGTTCAATACAGAAAGGAAGAGAAAGCACAGCGTTCTCAGGAAATTTATTGTCTTTTATCTTTTTAAAGGCTTTATCAGCTTTTTCAATACGTTCTTTGCGATAATCATCAATGTTCATACAGCCAGCAAAGAAAAACAACCCTGCCATTAAAAAACTAATAATCCTTAACATCACTAAAACCTCCTGGGTACAATTTTAAGCTTTTGGTAATAATCTAAAAAAATACTTCTTTTAGTATATCAAGTATTGTTATATCCTGCAAGGTCATGATTAACAATTCACCTTTTACATTTTGCTCAAAAACATTCATACGACAGGTTCCAATTTAATATTTGTATAGATTCTCCTAAATAACACAATTGATTTTGAGTCTATAAATGCAGCAAGGGAACAAGTTAAACTTGTTTTATCTTTTTATTTTGATTAGCGATACAATCTCTTTCTATATCAATAAATTAAGGAGCAAATTCCTATACCCTTAAAGAAATCAATAAGGATGGACATTATTTCTCTGGTAGCAGAAATATTAATTTAAATAAAGTGGGAGCAACTGTTCAAAAAATTGAAACCACTTCAGAAAAATATAGTTCAAAAAGTCTTATACTGCCATAAATACTTCAAGAGCTCTGTCAAGGTCAGTTTTGAATAGAGAGTGTTTTGAAAGATGGGCTGTATGAATTGAATTGATCAATGTGTAATCAAACTTGTCATCTGAAGGTAAATATTTTTGCATATTAAAAGCTATCGCATCATTACTTGAACCTTCGCTTGAGGTGCCTAATGTCTCTTCTTTTTCTGTTGCCCCCATAGTAGCATTCGTATCACTTTTTGTTGTAATTCCATACTTACCGTCATTATTACTACCGCTTAAGGTTACACCATGTTCACCATCATTATTACCGCTTAAGGTTACGCCGTGTTCACCATCATTATTAGTGCCACTTGAAGACACGTAATTTTCACCATCACTGATCCCAGTATTTCCTCCAGTATCAGCGTAAGTATAAGTTTCGGAATCATTACTGTTGATTTGAGTTTTAGATTCAACAGTAATTTTTATATCATCTAAAGTGATATCCTCATATTCAGTATCTAGTTCTATATCATCCCATGTACCTAACACATCATTATCATCTAGGCCAACCTCTATAGGTTTGTCAATGTCTGTTGTTTCTGTCCCATCGTTTATTGAAGGTGATTCATTCGCATATACTGTAAACACTCCATCTACATAACTAATTTCATAATTAACAAGCCCTGATCCTTGTGCATTTGTTACAGTTATTTCATAAATACCATCAGACGCTGAAGCCACTGCACCTCCACTTGTGAGCGTTACAGAATTAACAGCGTCGCTATTAACAAGGCCAGAAGTTGTAAACTCATTTCCCACAAAAGCAAAAGTCGTTCCATAGATCTTATCCTGATTATTGGCTGTAAGAGTTAGTGCTTT
>Ga0233446_1002845_pt1 | contig 10566 bp, 10 predicted proteins | sample SI_124_October20_4_FD_182780 | JGI IMG/M metagenome (GOLD analysis project Ga0233446, IMG submission 182780) | Seawater microbial communities from Saanich Inlet, British Columbia, Canada - SI_124_October2016_120_MG | ecosystem: Environmental > Aquatic > Marine > Inlet | place: Canada: British... | reverse complement strand
TGCTGATGAAGCTCCCGCTGATGAGGCTCCCGCTGATGAAGCTCCTGCTGATGAAGCTCCTGCTGATGAGGCTCCCGCTGAAGAAGCTCCCGCTGATGAGGATAAATAATCAAGTTTATGAATACTGATCATGTTAAAATTGGAACTATAGTTTCAAAACATGGTTATAAAGGATTTATCAAAATAAATGTATCATCATTTAATTTTGAACAATTACCTGACATAAAACATCTATTTATTGATATTAATAATTGTTTTGTTCCCTTCATGATTGAAGAAATTAAATCATTTTCAAATAATCTATTAATATTAAAGTTTAGCGAAGTTAATTCTGAGGATGAAGCGGATGATATAATTTTAAAAAATATATTTATTGAATCTAAAAATTATAAAACGACTGAACAAAAAGGTTTTTTTTATGATGAACTAATTAGATTTAATGTCTATAACCAATCAAAAAGAATTGGTATAATAGAAAGAATTAATATCGAATTACCACAGCCAGTTTTTGAAGTTTTAATTAACTCTAAGATAGTAATGATACCCATTCATGAAGATTTAATTGATAAAATTGATAAAAAAAACAATATTATTCACATTGATATCCCCGACGGACTAATTGAAATTATTTAATTGAATATTTAATTCATATTTTTGTATTCTAAGTTCCAAATAAATGAATGATAATTTTATTTCACCTGACTTCTATCAGATTGACGACCTACTTTCTGAAGAACATAAACTAATTAGAGAGTCTACAAGACAATGGGTTTCTAAATCTGTATGTCCTATAATTGAAGATTATGCTCAAAAAGCAGAGTTTCCTAAACACTTAGTAAAAGAACTTGGAGAAGTTGGTGCATTTGGCCCATATATTCCTCAAAAATATGGTGGTGCTGGTTTAGATCAGATAAGTTACGGAATAATGATGCAAGAAATTGAAAGAGGAGATAGCGGAATTAGATCTACTGCCTCTGTTCAGTCTTCATTAGTAATGTTCCCAATTTGGAAATTTGGAAGTGAAGAACAGAAGATGAAATTTCTTCCAAAACTTGCAACTGGAGAAATCATGGGTTGTTTTGGTCTAACAGAACCTGATCATGGCTCAAATCCTAGTGGAATGACTACAAATTTTAAAAGTGATGGAGATGATATAATTTTAAATGGATCTAAAATGTGGATCTCTAACTCCCCTTTTGCTGACATAGCTGTTGTATGGGCTAAGGATGAAAACAAAAGAATACATGGAGTAATTGTTGAAAGAGGTATGAAAGGATTCACGACTCCTGAAACACACAATAAATGGTCTTTACGAGCATCTGCTACTGGTGAATTAATCTTTGATAATGTAAGGGTACCTAAGAAAAATATTCTTCCTGGTAAATCAGGTTTAGGAGCGCCTCTAATGTGTTTAGATTCAGCTAGATATGGTATTTCTTGGGGAGCAATAGGAGTGGCAATGGATTGTTATAACACAGCTTTAAAGTATTCACTTGAAAGAGTTCAGTTTGGCAAACCCATAGCTGCAAAACAACTTCAACAGAAAAAATTAGCAGAGATGTTAACTGAAATTACAAAGGCTCAATTATTATCATGGAAATTGGGTAAACTAAAAAATGAAGACACCGCAACTTCAGCTCAAATTTCTCTTGCTAAAAGAAACAATGTTGATATGGCAATGAATATTGCTAGAGAATCAAGACAAGTTCTAGGTGGGATGGGAATTACTGGAGAATTTAGCATAATGAGACATATGATGAATCTTGAATCAGTAATAACATATGAAGGTACTCATGATATTCATTTATTAATTCTTGGCCATGATATTACTGGTCATAACGCCTTTTAATTAGAAGTCAAAAACAAATCCAATACTAGGAATTAGTGAACTTTGATTTTCGCTTAATATTTTTATTAAGTTTTTTGGATTAATAATGTTTTGATTTTCATCTCTTTGAAGACCATAGTCTGGGGGTACAGGAATTTGACTCATTAAAAGATTTTCTATATCAATATAAAAATTCATAGATGTTGACTTAAAGTTCCACCTTTTATCAATTCTTAAATCTAGTTTTGTGAACTGATCTAAAAAATAATTCCCAAGTTCAGAGTAGTCAAGAATTATTTCTGGATATGACTGATTGCTTAAGCTTAAATTAATAGGTGCATAAGGAGTTTTTCCAGTAAATCTGATTTTAGAACTTACTTCCCAATTCTTTTTTAGCTTATAACCTCCTGTAAAAGAAAAGAGGTGTCTATTATCCCAAACTGATGGTAAATATATATTATCAAAACCTGAAAATTTACTATAAAAGAAAGTGTAAGATAAAATACCGTAGAAATTATTTTTAAGTTTTTGCTGATAAAGGAATTCTAATCCATATGATTTTCCCTTTCCTTCCGTTAATATTTTCTCATTTCCAAGAACTTCAAAGCCTGCGCCTTTATTTGCTATAGAAACTCCATCAACCAAAGAGATTGGATAATTATTATATTTTTTATAAAAAGTTTCAAAGGTAAATCTAGAAGACTCTGTCCAGTTAAATTCCAAACCACCAACATAATGATCACTTCTTGTGTATTTAGAGTTTTTATTTAAAAACATATCATTCCTATCTTTAAAACCAAGTGAAGTATACGTTGGAATTTTGAAATATCTACCCGATGCAAAATTTAATTTCCATTTATTGTCATCTGATATTTTTAAAGAAAGTGCTATTCTTGGTGAGATATTTTCAAAAACATTATTCTTTTCAGTAAAGCTGTCTTGATCTAATCTGACTCCAAAAGAAATTCCTAGCTTGTCATTAATAAATGTTTTAGATGATTTAAAAAAGACTCCATATTTTATGAAATTTATTTTAGTATTGTAATTAGTATTATAAAAATCATATTGAGTTGTGTTTGAGTAATTAGATAATTGAAGATTTCCTCCAAATGAAAATTTATAATTATTGGAATTGTGATTACTATTAAATCTAAATTTAGTCTCATCCTCATTAGAAATGTTTGAAAAAGACGGATTTGATTTTGATAAATTATTTTGAAATCTTTCAAATCTATTATCTAACCTATTGTTGCTAACAGAGAGATTAAAAAATCCATTTTTATTTTTGTAAAACCTTTTCCATGAAAGGCCAAAAGTTCTAGATCTTTGATTTATAATAGGTATTTGTTCTATTTGAGACTCATTTTCGAAATCAAATTCGTCAGGTTCATTTACAGTTAACTTATCAACTGAACCAATACCAATGAAATTTAAATAATTAAAATCATCAATTTTATGTTTTATTTTCATTTGATAATCCCAGTAATCAGGCAAAAAGGATAACCCTATAGCCTTGAATAAAAACTGAAGATAACTTCTTCTAACAGATACTATAAAAGATGTTTCTTTATTTTTAAATAATTTTAATGGACCTTCAAAAGTTAACCCTGCTTCACTTGATCCAATTCTAAAATTCCCAGATATTCTTTCAAGATTTGCATCCTTTTGCTCAAAAGATAAAACGCCAGAAAGAGCATTATCATATTCTGCACCAAATGAAGAAGTTGAAAGAGTTACATCTTTTATAAATGAAACATTTATCAAACCTACTGGTCCTCCAGAACTTCCTTGAGTACTAAAATGGTTTATATTAGGTATTTCAATTCCATCTAGGTAGTATACAGTTTCATTTGGACCTCCACCACGAATTATTATATCGTTTCTAAAACCACCTATTGAAGGTGAAATTCCAGGTAGACTTTGAATAACTTTTGTAATATCATTATTACCTCCAGGATAAGTTTCAATTTCTACAGCGGAAAATGTCTGAGTTGATAGTGGAGTCTCAAAAGATGTTTTAAAAGGTGATTCTACCAAAATTACTTCATCCAGTATTTCTGATGAAGGGTTTAAAATATATTCTAATGGTCTATTTCCAGCTGACTTAACAATTACATTGTATATTGTAAGTGACTTAAATCCAATAAAACTTGCAGTTACATTATAACTTGAGGTAGGAATCTCTTTTATTTCAAAATATCCATCACTATTAGTAGTTGCAAAAAAATCTAGATTTTCAACTTTAATAGTTGCTCCTTCTAAGCCAAAACCAGTCTCAGAATCAATTACTTTACCTGAAATTGTCCCTAGATTCTGAGAGAATAAGTTTAGACATGTAAATAATAATAAAAAGGTAATTAACTGTTTATTCATTTAAGAGTTCAGAGCTTTATGACAGTAATCAAAACATTTTTTTACTTCTTTAACTCTATTTGAACCCTCTGGGATCCTATATTCCAACTCAATAGTTGCTGTAAACTTATATGAGTTATCTCTCATTAATTGTAAAACTTCAGTAATAGGTGTATCCCCTTTTCCCCAGATTTGATTATCAGTAGCCCCTACATTTAATGGTTTTATAGCCTGTCTATCCTTTAAATGCATACTGCAAATTCTAGAATGATTATTCAACATAAAGTTTAATAAATTTTCTTTTGTATTTTCTTTTCTTGCTGCTATATAGTGTCCAATATCCAGATTTATATAATTATTTTTTGAATTCTTTAGGGCAAAATCCCAAGCAGTTTCAGATGCTTGAAGATGAGCATGATATCCAACCTTGACATTATGTTTTTCAGCAAAACGAGAGATTCTATTTGTGTTATCTTCTGTTGTTAATTCTGCTGTTACAAATTCCGCACCCAGAGCTTTAGTAGCTTTCATGGCATACTCAATTTCATTATCAGTATTATTAGGACTCATACAATATGGTTTATATGCAAATATGTTTACGCCTACATCTTTAAACTGATTTTTTACATTTTTAAATTCTTTCATCGAAATATTAGTTCTCCAATTGGAATGAGACCTATTACTTCTTGGCATTCCCATTGATCTTTCAATATGATTTCCCATTAATTCAATATTATCAGTACCTGAATCTAAACAGTTTTGAATAATGACATTCATGTCTTCAATGCCAGGGTTAAAAGAATATGTGATTACTGATATATCAACTCCATTAATATCTTTAAGTAGAGGTGAGAATTTAAGATTAAGAGCTCCTAAAGTAATAAGAGATGATTTTTTTATAAAACTACGTCTTGAATTCATTATTGTTTTTTAATAATTTAGAATATATTATTTAGATTTGAATGCAATCTATAAATCTTCAATTAAAATACTTTTTTAATACTTAAATACAAAATGGTTAAGGGAATAATCTTTGATATGGATGGAACTATGGTTGATAGCTTACCCTATCATCATGAGGCATGGAAAATATTTTTTAATGAAAATAAAGTTGAAAATTTTTCTGAAAAATTAAAAGATTATAAGGGGGGCGGAACACTAGATCTTATGAAAGCTGTATATGGAGATAAATACTCACTGAAGCAGCTGAAGAAAATGAGTGATGAAAAAGAAGTAATTTTTAGAAGAATATATAAAGGAAAAATAAATCCAATTGAAGGTTTTATGAACTTTTTAATTGATGTAAAATCAAAAAATATACTTATTGGACTTGCTAGCAATGCTATAAGAAAAAATGTTTCTTTAATAACTAAAGAATTAGAAATCTATGATGGCTTTGATAGTATTATATGTGGAGATGAAGTAGATAATGGAAAACCTAATCCTGAAATGTTTAATAAAACAATTGATCGATTTAAAATTAATAAGAATGAGTGTTTAATTTTTGAAGACTCTTTAGAGGGAATCATGGCTGCTAATAATTCAGGTATTAATGTAGTTGGAATTACATCAAGTAGTTCTCATCAAACACTTAAAGAAGCAGGAAGTATTAAGACTATTAACAATTATATTGACTTTGATTTAGCAAAAATTTAATTTTAAACTAATCATATTAGTCAAAAAAAGGAAAATAAAGTACTTCGGGTGGGAATCGAACCCACACTCCCAAAGGAACTGGATTTTGAATCCAGCGCGTCTACCAGTTTCGCCACCGAAGCTAAAGAGCTCAAAATTAATAAATTCCATTATATTAAATAATTTATAATAAAATTATACTGAACAATAATTATTTATAAATTTGCACTCCAATTAATTAATTGTGAAAACACCGGTTAAACTATTTTCATGTACTCAAAGCACGACTTTGTCTAAACAAATTGCAAAACACTTTGGACAAGATTTAGGTAGCGTATATTTTCAAAGGTATAGTGATGGAGAGTTTCAACCTTCATTTGAAGAATCTGTTAGAGGTTCTCGTGTTTTTTTAATTGGATCTACAAACCCTTCATCAGATAACTTAATGGAAATGCTCTTAATGCTAGATGCTGCAAAAAGAGCCTCCGCAAGACATATTACTGCTGTTATTCCATATTTTGGATGGGCAAGACAAGACAGAAAAGACAAGCCAAGAGTTCCAATCGGAGCTAAATTAGTAGCTAAACTTCTTGAATCGGCTGGAGCAACTAGAATTATAACAATGGATTTACATGCTGATCAGATTCAAGGATTTTTTGAGAAACCAGTTGACCACTTATATGCTTCGTCAATTTTTGTTCCTTATTTGAAATCTTTAAACATTGATAATCTAACAATTGCATCACCTGATATGGGAGGTTCAAAAAGAGCATATGCCTATTCTAAGTTTTTAGATGCTGATGTTGTTATTTGTTATAAACAAAGATCTAAAGGGAATATCATTACGCATATGGAATTAATTGGTGATGTAACAGGTAAAAATGTTGTTTTGATTGATGATATGGTTGATACAGCAGGAACCTTAGCTAAAGCTGCTGATTTAATGATTGAAAAAGGAGCAATATCAGTGATTGCTATCTGTACTCATGCATTGCTTTCTGGTGATGCATATGAAAAAATTGAAAAATCAAAACTTAAGAAATTAATCACAAGTGATTCAATTGAGATAAAAAAAGAATCTAAAAAAGTTGAACATTTAACATGCTCGAAAATATTTGCTGAAGCAATGTATAATGTTCATCATAATAAATCAATTGACAAACTATTTATAAAATAAAAAAATGAAATCAATAAAAATTAAAAGTTTAATAAGAGAGGTTACTGGAAAAACAAGTACTAATTCAGTAAGAAAAGATGGTAATGTTCCGTGTGTATTATATGGAGGTGATGAAGTTTTACATTTTACTGCCACTGAAATAGGTTTCAAGGATTTAGTATACACTGCAGCAGCGCTCACTGTTGTTCTTGATTTTGGTGATAATAAGAAAAATGCAATTCTTCAAGATATTCAATTTCATCCAGTATCAGATAAAATTTTACATGCAGACTTTTATGAGATTCATGATGATAAACCTGTAACAATGGATATTCCTGTTGAACTAAGTGGATCAGCGCCTGGAGTTTTAAATAGTGGTGGTGTATTATCTAGAAATAAAAGAAAACTTAGAGTTAAAGCCCTTCCTGGTAATCTTCCTGATTCACTTAATGTAGATATTTCAACACTTGAACTAGGTGATAAATTTTATGCTTCTGAACTTGAGAGTGAGGACTTTGAATTGCTTCACCCTGAAAACACTGTTGTTTGTCAAGTAAGAACATCTAGAGCTGCAATGGCATTGCCTGAAGATGAGGAAACTGAAGAAGGAGCTGAAGGAGCTGAAGGAGCTGAAGGAGCTGAAGGAGCTGAAGGAGCTGAAACTCCTAAAGAGGGTTCAAGATTCAAAAGAATAATTGTTATATAATTAATCTTAACTTTAAATAAGATTATTATATAATGCATTTTTTTAAAAAAATCGTATCACTATTAGCTACAAAGTCTGATATGAACAAGTATCTCATTCTAGGAATTGGAAATATTGGTGAAGAATATAACAATACTAGACATAATATTGGATTTAATGTTCTTGATGAACTATCAAAAATTCTAAATGTAAATTTTGAATCAGTTAAATTAGCCCAAAGAGCAGAATCTAAGTTTAAGGGTAAAAAAATTATACTGATTAAACCAAATAATTACGTAAACAACTCTGGTAAATCACTTTCATATTGGAAAAATAAAGAAAAAGTCAGTAATGATAATATTCTTATAATATGTGATGATATGAATCTTTATTTTGGAAATATTAAGGTAAAATCAAATGGAACTGCTGGAGGACATAATGGTTTAAAAGATATCGAAGATTATTTAGGAACCTCAAATTACCCTAGAGTTAGAGTTGGTATCTCAAATAACATCAAAACATCCAAGTCGGATTATGTACTTGGTAAGTGGACTGATTCAGAACAAATAAATATTCAAAAAATAGTCATAGTATCAACTGATGTTATATTTTCATTTATCCAAACGGGGATTGAAAGAACAATGAATTTTTATAATAAGAAGAATTTTATAGATGAAAATTTATAGGAGTATTGAGGATTATAATCAAGATAAAAGGTCAGTTGTAACAATAGGAACATTTGATGGTCTTCATCATGGTCATCAGAAAATATTTACTAGACTAATTAATTCCTCTAAGAGTAGAGATTTATCTTCTGTTGTATTAACTTTTTTTCCTCACCCAAGAATAATATTAAATAAGTATAATGATGTAAAGATGATTGATACTTTAGATGAAAAGATTCTTCATTTAGATGGAATTGGAATTGACTCATTGATAATTCATCCTTTTGATAAAAATTTCTCCTTATTGACAGCTAATCAATTTATAAAAGACTTTTTAGTTGAAAGGCTTAAGGTAAAACATATAATTATTGGATACGATCATAGATTTGGAAAAGGAAGAGAGGCTTCTGTTACAGATCTAAAAAATTATGCTAATGAATACGATTTCACAGTAGAAGAAATTAAAGCTCAAGAAATTGAGAAAATTAAAGTAAGCTCAACAAAAATTAGAAACTCAATTAATGATGGTGACTTAAAAACAGCTGGAAAATACCTTGGAAGGTCTTTTAAACTTACCGGAAAAGTAATCAAGGGAGATGGGTTGGGGAAAAAAATAAATTATCCTACTGCAAATATCTTTATTGAAGAGAAGTATAAAATCACACCTAAAGATGGAGTCTATTTTATTAAAACGATAATTAAAAATAAGATATATAATGGTATGATGAATATAGGCCATCGACCAACTATTGGGTCAAATGATAAATCACTTGAAGTTCATTTATTCAATTTCAATGAAGATATTTATGATCATGTAATTTCTATTGAAATGATTTCAAAAATTAGAGATGAAAAAAAGTTTGCTTCAATAGAAGGTCTAAAAAAGCAATTATTAAAAGATGAAAATTATTGTTTAAAATTAATAAACAAATAAGTTTTATCTTTGATTTCAAAATAATCTATGCTATCAATCGATAAAATTTCTAATGACAAAGATGAGACTTTAAAAGGTCTTGAGAAGCGAGGTTTTAAGAATCTTGGTGTTATAGATGAAATCATAGAACTTAATAATAGTAGAAAAAAAATACAACAAGAGCTAGATCAATTTTTATTTGAGTCAAATACTATCTCAAAAGAAATTGCTGAAATATTTAAATCAGGGAATAAAAGTGATGATGTTGAAAATCTTAAAAGTAAGTCTACAGATTTAAAAGCTAAGTCAAAAGACTTATCAGATAAACTTGATAAAATAAAATCTGATATTTTAAGTCTAATTACAACCATTCCTAACTTACCCGACAGTGATGTTCCTGATGGTCTTACTATTAATGATAATTTGGAAGTTTTCTCTAGTGGTGAGATTAAAGACACCCCAGATAATTTAAAAAATCATTGGAATTTAGCTAAAGACTTGGATATAATAGATTTTGAACTAGGAAGTAAAATTACTGGCTCAGGATTTCCAGTTTACAAAGGGAAGGGTGCAAAACTTCAAAGAGCACTTATTAATTTTTTTCTTGACAGGAATACATCTGCAGGATATACTGAATTTCAAGTTCCTCATTTAGTAAATTCTGAATCTGCTTTTGCAACTGGACAATTGCCGGATAAAGATGATCAAATGTATCATGTTAATAATGATGATTTTTATTTAATTCCGACTGCAGAAGTCCCTTTAACAAATATCTACCGAGACAATATTTTGTCTATTGAAGAACTTCCAATTCTTCTTACAGGGTATACACCTTGTTTTAGAAGAGAAGCTGGAAGCTATGGTTCTGATGTAAGAGGGCTTAATAGACTTCATCAATTTGATAAAGTCGAAATAGTTAGACTTGAGCATCCCGAAAATTCAAGTAATGCTCTATCTGGAATGAAAGAACATATTAAAGGGATTTTAAATGAACTAGAACTAGATTTCAGAATTTTAAATTTATGTGCTGGAGATCTGGGTTTTACCTCTTCTATTACCTATGATTTTGAGCTATATTCAAAGGGTCAAAAGAAATGGCTTGAGATAAGTTCTGTTTCAAACTTCAAAACATATCAATCCAACCGGCTTAATCTTAAGTTTAAAAATAAAGATGGTAAAAATCAGTTACTACATACTCTAAATGGAAGTTCTCTTGCTCTCCCTAGAGTAATGGCTGGATTAATTGAGAATAATCAATCAAAAGATGGAATTAAAATTCCAAAGGTTTTAGTCCCTTTTACTGGGTTTGATATAATAAATTAATATTATGAC
>Ga0233446_1002836_pt1 | contig 10612 bp, 10 predicted proteins | sample SI_124_October20_4_FD_182780 | JGI IMG/M metagenome (GOLD analysis project Ga0233446, IMG submission 182780) | Seawater microbial communities from Saanich Inlet, British Columbia, Canada - SI_124_October2016_120_MG | ecosystem: Environmental > Aquatic > Marine > Inlet | place: Canada: British... | reverse complement strand
TTTAGTAACTCATGATGCTAGGCATTTAAATTTTGCTAATAGAGTTTTTCATATAAAAGACGGAATAATTATTAGGGAGACTGTAAATAAAGATATTAGACCAAGTTCAGTTAAGGTTGAGGAGGAAAAGAAGAGGCCGGATATTTCTGAAGAACTTGATTTATTGTTACGAACTTATTCAGGATTGTCCTCAGCTCAATTGGGAGGAATGCTTATTCCGTATAAAGCCAAGCAATTAGTTCAAGATGTTTTAATTGGAATGAGTAGTGAGCAGATTAAAAATATCGAAAAAATTGTTGAAGAATATTTAATGAACGCTCATACTGGGGATTACAAAATGATAGAAAAAACCCTTGATCAATCATTAGATGAAGGTGGTGCTGGTCTTGACAGTAGAACGGCTGAAAACTTAACTGAAAAAATTCAAGGTGTTTTGGAGGAAGTTAAAAATATTGAAAAGCAAGAATCAAAGGGTCAGGGAGATCGCCAAATATCTGAAAAGCCAGAAAAAATACAACATTTACGAAGGTTTTTACTTGAAAAATATAATATACATATTAAAGATGAAGAAAGCTTAAAACGACTTGATGAGGTTATAGAGCTTAGGCTTCAAAATAAACTTGATAGTTACAGGATGAGAAAAACACTAGACAGGTCTATTGCAAAGGGTGGAGTTGGTCTAGATAGAAGAAATGCTAAAAAACTAGCTAAAGAAATGGAGTTAATCATGCTTCTTAGATTTAAATAATAATAATAATAATAATAATAATAATAATAATAATAATAAATTTTTCATAATGAGATTATCAGATTTTCTTACATTGTCATCGAGGACTTTAATTACTAAGCCCTCAAGAACATTCCTTACAATTTTAGGAATGGGAGTTGGTATTGGCGCAGTTTTATTTTTAGTTTCCCTTGGTTATGGTTTACGACAAGTTTTAATTGAAGAAATAACTACATCTAAATCTTTTGTAACTCTTGATGTTACTTATGGTGGAACTGATTTATTGCAGCTAAACAAAGAAAACGTCGATCAAATTAAAGAAATAGAAAACATACACGAAGTTAGCCCTATTAAGGAGATGTCTTTTCAGGTGAATTTTAATAATTTAACTGGTGAAGTTGGTGCTTTGTCGGTAAGACCATCTTATTTTGGCTTAAGTGATGTTGAGACTAGCTGGGGAAGGCTGTATGAAGATAATGAGCTTGATAAAATAGTTATTTCCGAGACAATGGCTAAACTTTTTGACGAATCGGCCGATACGGCCGTTGGTAAGCGAGCCATATTTTCATTTTTTATCCCAGACGAAGAAGAAGGTGTTAAAAAAATAGAATCAGAATTTGAGGTGGTTGGTGTTGTTGAGGGGGTTGGAGAGAGTATTGCTTTTGTTCATCAGGATAACTTTAGAGATTATAATCTTGGTGATTATTCGATGGTAAAAATTGAAGTAACAAAAAGTGAGTTTATCGATGAGGTTAGGCAGAGGGTAATGGATCTTGGTTTTTCTGTTTCTGGAGTATCTGATACTATTGAACAAGCTAATACAGTTTTTAAAGCTATTACTGTTGTTTTGGCTTTTTTTGGTACTATTGCATTAATAGTTTCAGCTATCGGCATGTTTAATACCATGACTATTACCTTATTAGAGAGGATCCAGGAGATTGGTGTGATGAAATCTATCGGTGCTTCTAATAGTGATATTGCTAAATTATTTATTACAGAGTCAACTATTATGGGATTTCTTGGTGCTGTGGTCGGCGTCGCCGTTGGGTTAACCATATCGGAGCTGTTAAACTTCGGTCTAAATTTGCTGGCCAGTAATTTAGGTGGTGAAAGAATTGATATTTTTTACAGTCCTAGCTGGTTTATTATTTTAATTGTTGTATTTGGAATGGTTATTGGATTTTTAACTGGCATCTTTCCTGCTCGTCGAGCTGGTAAGATAGATGCCTTAGATGCTTTGAGGTATAAATAAAAATATAAAATTAAAAATTTTATGGGGGGATTTGATGACGTAAATAAATTTTTAGAAAAATTTCAAAGAGTTCCGGTAACGGAAAAGATTTTTTTTGTTCAGCACTTGAGAGTGATGATACGATCTGGAGTGTCTTTATCTAGTGCTCTTAACGTTCTTTCGGCACAAAGTAGCAATAAAAGATTTAAAACAGTTTTAACTGATATTAAAAATAACGTAGAAAAAGGAAATGCTTTTTCTGACAGCATTAAAAAGCATAAAAAGGTTTTTGGTGATCTTTTTGTTAGTATGATTAAGGCCGGTGAAATGGGTGGAAAGCTAGAGGAAGTGTTAAATCAGTTATTTGTACAAATGAAAAAAGACCATGAAATTAAGTCAAAAGTTCGTGGGGCAATGATTTATCCAGCAGTAGTTCTTTTTGCTATGGTTGCTATTGGTATTTTAATGATGGTTTTTGTTGTGCCAAAATTAGCTGAAGTTTTTGCTGAATCAGCAACTACTTTGCCACTTCCAACCAGGATTTTAATGGCTTCTAGTGATTTTGTAGTAAATAATGGAATTCTTATTATTATTATTATAACTTTTCTTATTGGTGGATTTATTTATACCATTAAAACCCCTAAGGGTAAGCATTATTTCGATTTTTTTCTTTTAAAGTTGCCTGTTTTTGGAAAAATTATTAAAAAAATTAATTTAGCTAGATTTTCTAGAACTCTTAGTTCTTTACTTAAGACAGATATCTCTATCACGAAAACATTAAATATAACCTCTAATATTTTGGGTAATGATATTTATAAAAAAGTTGTTTTAGAGGCCGCTGATAAAGTGACTAAAGGTATTTCTATTGCAAAAACCCTAAAAGAAAAGGAGGATATTTTTCCACCGGTGGTAACAGAAATTATAACCGTTGGTGAGGAAACCGGTAGTTTAGATGATGTATTGGATGAAATGGCTGGATTTTATGAAGAAGAAATAGATCAAACTATGAAGAACTTACCTTCTATTATTGAACCAGTATTAATTTTATTCTTAGGTGTCGGAGTGGCATTAATGGCTATGGCTGTAATTATGCCTATGTATTCACTAACTGACGCTATATAAGAACAATATTTAACGCTTAGCTTTTGACTATATAATTTTATGTATTTTAAAAAACCCTACCCTAACCGTTACACCCTAACCGCGAGCAGCGGTTTTACTTTGGTTGAAGTTATTATGACAGTTTTAATTGTTAGTATTTTAACTTTGGGTATTTATAGATTAATTGATTACTCCATAAAGATTACTGCCGACAATAAGCATCGGGTGGCAGCGACAGTTATATCTAATCAAAAACTAGAAAGAATAAGAAATTTGCCTTATGACAGCGTGGGAACTGTTAGTGGACTAGTTCAGGGTGTGCTACAGGGGGATGAAATAGTTGTTCAGGGAACAAACTCTTACAGTGTTAATATTTTTATTAAATACGAAGATGACTCCTTTGATGGAACAGATTCAGCCTCTGGTGGGACTGATGATATTCCTACTGATTATAAAATAGCTAATGTTACGGTTGGTTGGGTTGGACCATTTGGCTCTAAAACCGTTGTTTCTTCAACGGTTATTTCGCCGCGAGGATTAGAGGCTGATACCGGAGGTGGAACATTACAAATCTCTGTTTTTGATGCTAATGGATTGCCCGTTGATTCAGCTAGTGTTCATGTTGAAAATAATTTAACTGACCCTGTAATAAATTTTGATTCAGTAACAAATGCTAGTGGGTTGCTGGCTTTTTATGGGGCAGCGACGTCAACGGAGGGATATGAAATATCTATTACTAAAACAAACTATAGTGAGAGTTCAACTACTGCAAGGACCGTTGATAACCCTAATCCGACAAAGCCCCATGCTAGTATTTTTGAGGATCAAAAAACAGAAATTAGCTTTGGCATCGATTTACTTTCGGACTTAACAATAAGAACAATTAATCAAGATTTATTAGATAATTGGCAAATAAATACAGATATTGGTGATGATGATCAGACAAAACCAGTTATCGGGATAGATTCTAGCGGTAATTATTATTTTGTTTGGCAAGACTATAGAGGTGGGTCATCTTCTAAGATATATGCTCAAAAATATGACACAAGTAAAAATCAAGTCTGGGTAGACGATAAAGTTATCGGTACCGCCAATGGAACGATAGAACCGGAAATTGCAGTGGATTCAGTTGGTAATTTATATATAGCCTGGAACGATGATAGTAACGGTAATCAGGACGCTTATTTAGTTAAGCTCGATAGTAGCGGCTCTGATATATGGGGATCTACAAAAAAAGTGAATACAGATGTGAGTAGTAAGGATCAGACTAATCCATCAATAGCCTTAACTGAGTCTGGTGGGGTCACAACGACTACAATTGCTTGGCAAGATAACAGAGGTGTTGGTTGGGACATATATGTTCAAAAGATTGAAGGAGATGGTGACTATACTTGGGGCAGTGAAGTTTTGGTTAATACCGATGGAACCGCAACCGATCAATACTATCCTACCGTTATAACAGATTCAGCTGATAATGCTTATATAATTTGGACCGATGAAAGGAATGGTGATAAAGATGTTTATGCTCAAAAGTATAGTCCAGCTGGAGTTAAGATTTGGACTAACGACATAAAAGTTAATAACGATTTGGGTGTTACCGATCAATACTCTCCTGTTGTCGATATAGACTCTAGTGGTAATCTTTATTTCGCTTGGGCCGATGAAAGGAATGGTGATAAAGATGTTTATGCTCAAAAGTATAGTCCAGCTGGAGTTAAGATTTGGACTAACGACATAAAAGTTAATAACGATGGAGGTGTTACCGATCAATACTCCCCTGATGTTGCTATTGATTGTGGCGGTGATATTTACTTTGCTTGGACCGATGAGCGAAACGGTGACTCCGATATTTATGCCGGATTCTATGATTTAGACGGAGTTAGTTATTGGACAGATGATATTAGAGTTAATATAAATAATGGGACATCTAATCAAAGTTCTCCCCGCTTAACAATAAATCCCGATACTTGTGAGGCCTATGCTTGTTGGTATGACGAACGTGCTGGTGAATATGATATTTATGCTTCAAAAGTTGGTACTTATGGCGGATCTTTAAATATTGCTAATGTTCCCGTAACAATTACTAGTGAAAAAAGAATTGGGGAAGACCCGGTTATATATAAATATAAGAAAACTTATACTTCTGACGGTAGTGGTTATATAAACTTAACTAATATAGAGTGGGATGCTTATTCTATTGATCTTGAGGCTGGCTATACTGATTATTCTATTGTGATGTCAGAACCAACTAGACCACTCTATCTACCCCCTAATGACACCCAAGAAATAATATTATATTTAGAGCCATAAAAAATGATAAAAAATTTAAATAGAGACAACAAAGGGTTCACTTTGATGGAGGTGGTTTTTATTATGGTTATTACTGTGATGGTTGTTTATGTGACCTCAACTTTTATAGTCAGAGGTTTTCGTTCTAGTGTATTTGCAGAAGAGCAAAATATTGCAATCAGAAATGCCAGAAAAATTAATCAATTAATGGTAAATGAAATAAGGGAAGGAATTAGAAGTGAGGCCGGTGATTATATTCTTGATACCACAGATCCGCAAGAATTTATTTTTTATGGTGATATTGACAAGGATAGTAATGTTGAAAAAATAAGATATTTTTTAGACAACAGTGTTTTAAAAAGAGGTGTTACTAAGCCGAGTGGGTCTCCTGTCGAATATGTTGCATTAGACGAAGTTATTACGGAAGTTGCTTATTATGTAAATAATCAAAGTGAACCTATTTTTACCTATTACGATAGGAATAATACTTTAATATCTGATCCACCTTCGGGTAAAACACGCGTAAAGTTAATTAATATTTCTCTTAAAATAAATGTTACACCAACAGTAGCTCCTAATGATTATTATGTAGAGATGGATGCTCAACTTAGAAACCTTAAAGATAACCTGTAGAAGATATGCTATTTAAATTTAAAATTAAAAGCAATACATCAGGGGTTATCTTGATTGCAGCTCTTGCCACAATAAGTATTTTTTTAACTCTTGCCGGGGGATTAGCTCAATTAGCTGTCTATGAGAAAAAGCTATATTTAAGACAGACTTCAGAGGTTCAAGCTCTTCATATAGCTGAAGCCGGAGTTAATTATTATCGTTGGCACTTAGCTCATGATTCAAGCGATTTTTTTGATGGAACTGGTAGTGATCCTGATGCTGTCGCTCCAAACGGTCCTTATGATCATGTTTATCAATCTTCTGGTGGAGAGGTTCAAGGAACCTTTAGACTAGAGATAACGGAGCCAGTCGTTGGGTCAACAATAACTACTATAAAATCAACTGGATGGACAGATAGATTTCCTAATATAAAAAAAGTGGTAGAAGTTCAATATGGTATACCATCGCTTGCCCAATATTCCTTTTTAACCAATGCTGATGCTTGGTTTGGAGATACCGAGGGTTTACAAGGCCCAATGCACTCTAATGGTGGTGTAAGAATGGATGGAGCAAATGATTCTGTTGTTTCTTCGGCTAGAAGTACTTATATTTGTACGTCAAGTCATGGCTGTAATTCTTCTAACTGTAGCACACTTGGTTGTACTTGGAGTGGTTCGGAGTGTGAGTGTTCGGGGGTTTGGGGAGCCGGGATAAATTCTGATTTGTGGGACTATCCATCACTGACTGTTGATTTTGATAGCATAACTATGGATATGGCTCAAATTAAAACAGATGCTCAATCAGATGGGGTTTATATTGGATCATTGACAAAAGGGGTTCAGATAATTTTTCAAGCAGATGGAACTTTTGATGTATATAGGGTTAACAAATTAAAATCTTCTGTTAGGCAATACAAGGATACCTGGGATGGATCATTTGAAAACGTAAGCGAAGAAATTGATACAAAATCTTTTTATAATAGCTATGCAATACCTACTAACGGTTTAATTTTCGTCGAAGACGATGTTTGGGTTGAGGGTGTTGTAAATGGCCGTGTTACTTTAGTTTCGGCAGAGCTACCCGATAATCCAAGCAAGCGAACTACTATACATGTTAATAATAATTTAACTTATTTAGCAAGAGATGGTAGTCATATTCTAGGGCTTATTGCTCAAAAGCACATTAAGGTTCCAAGGCATGCCCCTTGTGATCTTGCAAGTCTTACAATAGATGGAATTTTATTAGCCCAAAATGGTCGAGTTTTTAGAAATTATTACCAAACCTCCTTGGTTTGTGATGAGGGCCTTGAGGTTTATGGTGGTATTATAACTAATCAAACATGGACTTGGTCGTGGTCTAGCTCTGGTATTACGGTTGATGGTTATGATACTACAACATCTATTTTTGATGCCGATGCTACTTATAGTGCTCCTCCATTCTTTCCAACAACTGGTGAATATGCAATTATAACTTGGGAAGAGCTTCAGTAATAACATTTTGACCATAGATTGTAATTATGTTAAAATACAGTATATAATAAGTATTTATGTTAAATATTTTTTCAAAATCAGCAATAGGAATTGATGTAACAGACTCTGAGTTGAGGCTAATTTTTTTGTCAAAAAAAGGAAAGGTTATAATTTTAGAAGGATATAGTGAGGTGCCCCTTTCTCCAGAGATAGTAGAGGGTGGAAAAATAGTTGATCCAAAGAAATTTTCTGAAAATTTAAAAAAATTAATTGGAGGTATTCATGGAAATAATAAAGTGGTGGGAGATTTTATAAGCGCCTTGCCTGAAAAAGAAACTTTTACTATTTTAATTAACGGTAATGAGGAGGTTAAAAATTATGATAAAAATGACAAAAAACAAGCATTACCAGAAATAATAGTTAACGAAATAAAAGAGCGCATTCCCCTTTCTTTGGATGAAATTTATTTTGATTGGCAAATAACTGATAAAAATAAAGTTTTACTTTCGGCTGCCCCAAAAACTATGGTGGATAATTATACATCTGCCTTTAAATGTTGTGAATCTTTATTGTCTAAGATAGACATTAAAACAGCGTCCACTATAAGAGCTATTACTAATTTTAAAAATACAAATAATAAAGTAGTTGTAAGTATTGGTGATAAAAGCTCAACGATTATTTTGGGAAATAATAACTCGATTGAACTAGCTATCTCTATTCCATTTAATAACTCTACTATAGATGCAGTGCTACAAGATAAATTAAATCTTTCAAAAAGTCAGATTAAAAAAGCAAAAATAGTATGTGGTGTTAATGATAAAAAATGTCATGGAGCACTAAAAGAGGTTTTAGATCCTTATTTGGATGAAATATCAAACAGTGTAGGGCAAGTAGTAACTTATCACAAAAACAACTTTCCTGATGAAAAACCAATTGATAAAATAATATTATGTGGAGAAGGTGCTGGTCTAAAGGACTTAGATACATTATTATCAAAAAGAATAAATATCGAGTCAGTTGTTGGTAATCCTTTTATAAATATAACAAAAACAAACAATTTATTAGACAGTAAGAAGGCCTTAAAGTTTACTCAAGCCATTGGGATGGCCTTAAGTGGACTAATATAAAGTATTTTATGATTATACTTGATTTATTGCCAACAAAAGAAAAGAAACAACTTTATGTTAAAAAGGGTTATGTTATAGTAAGAAAAATTATAACAAATTCTCTTGTTCATATAGCTTTAATTTCAGCTATTCTTGTTGGGGCTAGTTTTCTTTTGGAAAATGATGTTGGTTATATAAAAGAACAAAATAATACATTATTGGAGAGCAATAAGGGGTTAAATAGTGAAATTAGAAAATATAATAAAGAAGTAATTTATTTGTCAACGATACAAAAGGAGCATAAAATTTTTTCAGAGATTATTATAGAGTTAGGAAATTTAGTTCCAGATAAATTAAGCTTATCTAGTTTTGCTATTAAAAAAGATGAAGACCAAAGAGAGTTTATTTTAAAGATGTCAGGAGTTTCTGAAGATAGAGATACTCTTTTGAGCTTTAAGGATTTATTAAATTCAAAGGATTATATAGAAAATTTTGAATTACCAATTAATAGTTTGTTAAAACAAAAAAATGTTCAATTTGAATTTTCAACTATTATTTATATAGATAAAATGAAATAAAATGGATAAGGGAAATAAAAAAAATATTATATTTTTATCAGTTTCAACGGTTATACTAGCGTTTATGTTAATTTTCGCTATTTTTCCATCAGTTTCTAATATAAAAACAATAGCTAGCGAGATAACGGCGGAAATAGAGGGGTTAAAAATTAGATCTAGAGAGGGGCAAAGTATAGATAAAAATATAAGTAAATTGAATGAAATAAAAAAATCAGAAGAAATAAAAAATTCTTTTATATTAAAAAATGAAGAAATAATGTTTATTAAGGAGCTAGAAAAGGCCGCTGAAAAACTTAATTTGGTTCAATCAATTAATATAGGTGAAATTACTGAAGATGCTAAGAAAAAAAATAAAGATGCTGACAGGGAGATGCCCATAACTATAAAATTAAAAGGAGATTATTTATCCTTACTTGAATATTTATTTTTTTTAGAGAGAGGCACTTATTATGTAAATATTGACTCAATATCCCTTGGTCGTATTGGCGGCACAACAAGGTCTTCGGTTATAATTAATCTTAATGAGGAGCCAGAAGAGATGTCTACTCAATTAAATCTTACTATAATAGCTAAGGTTTTTAGAAGAGAGGTATGATAAAAATAAAAAAAATTAAAATTAAATTTAGAATCAATGTTATTAAATCTATATATTTATTAGCTATTGTTTTCTTTTCGGCAATATTGATTTCTTTTTCTTTGTTTTTGTATAATAGTTTTTATCTTTCTTTTGTTAAAATAAGTGATATCTATGAATTGCAAAATAGGGTTTCGCTAGAGGCTATTAATATAGAAAAATTTGAAGAAGTTAAGTGGCTTATAGGCGAGAAACAAAGCGTTCCATTTTCAGATTTTGATTTAATAAAAAATCCTTTTGAATAATAATAAAAAATATATATTTAAAAAGACCGCTTATAAGCGGTCTTTTTAAATAGAAAATAGGATTATTGGTTTTATTTAATTATTTATCTTTTTACTTTTTTTAGAAAAAAGTAGCAAAAAATCGCAAGCAGATAAAAAGTTTAGATAAAATAAATATTCATTTTCGTTAATTTTGTAACTCGCTACGCTCAAACAAATCAAAATTTTTTATCTTTTAGATAAAAACACTCAAATTCATATTTATTTTACAGCTAAACTTTTTTAATGCTTGCCTAGTCTAAATTAAAGCGGGTATACCTTGAAAATAATTCAAACGCATAAGCCGATATAATAAAAACCACCAGTTTAATCTGGTGGTTTTTATTATAGTAAGATGTATATTTAAATTGAAATTACTTTTTTAATCTCTTTAATTTCTTTTTTTAGTATCTCCTCTATTCCATATTTTAAAGTTTCTCCAGCCATTGGACACCCTGAGCACATTCCTACCAATTTTACTTTTACGGTCCCTGTTTTTTCGTCGAAGTCTACAAACTCCACGTCTCCGCCATGGGATTGTAGCATAGGCCTAATTTTTTCTAGTTGTTTTTTTATTTTATTTTTCATATATTAATAAATTA
>Ga0233446_1002823_pt1 | contig 10638 bp, 8 predicted proteins | sample SI_124_October20_4_FD_182780 | JGI IMG/M metagenome (GOLD analysis project Ga0233446, IMG submission 182780) | Seawater microbial communities from Saanich Inlet, British Columbia, Canada - SI_124_October2016_120_MG | ecosystem: Environmental > Aquatic > Marine > Inlet | place: Canada: British... | reverse complement strand
CCTCGGTGATACCGGGGCCGCGGTTACGGCAGTAGAAATTGACGACACATTGGTTGAAGTGCTCGCCGAGGTGACCAACGGACGGTCGGTGCGTATCGTGCATGCCGATGCCATGAAAGCAGACTGGACCGAAATTTTAGGTACAGGCCACTGGCATTTGGTGGCCAACTTGCCCTACAACATTTCGGTACCACTTATTTGCGACCTTCTAGACGAAACTCCTGCCGTGGTTTCGATGCTGGTCATGGTGCAACGCGAGGTCGCCGACCGACTGGTAGCCGGCCCTGGCGATGCTGCCTACGGCCTGCCTTCGGTCAAGGTGAACTATCACGCCACGGCGGCATTAGTAGGCAAGGTGCCGCCATCTGTTTTCTACCCCCGGCCTCGGGTGGACTCCGCACTGGTGCACATAAAACGCCGCCTTGAACCAGCAGTAACTGCGGATGCCAAAATGCTGTTCGCCCTGGTGCGTGCCGGCTTTGGGCAACGCCGCAAAATGTTACGCCGCTCATTAAGCGCCATGACCACCGAAGAAGGAATTAAGGCAGCCGGTGTTGAACCCACCGCACGAGCCGAAGAACTCAGCCTCCAACAATGGGCAGCCATCGCTGATCAGGTCAAAAAATGACCACAATATTAATAGCCCCCGCCAAATTGACCCTTGGCTTGCGTATCACTGGGGTTCGTGACGACGGGTTCCACCTGATCGAAGCAGAAATGGTGACCCTCAACTTGGCTGACCGACTGTTCGTTTCCCCGGGCCAAGGGCTTTCGGTGAACGGAACAACAGAAGGGTTTTCGGTAGATTCCGACGACAACAACCTGGTCAACAAGGCCCTGGCTTTAGTAGGCCGACAAGCACAAATTCGTATAGAAAAAAATATTCCCGCCGGAGCCGGGCTGGGAGGCGGCTCAGCCAATGCGGCAGCGGTACTGCGCTGGGCCGGGTTTACCGACTTAGAAGCGGCAGCCACGCTGGGCGCCGACGTAGCTTTTTGTTTGCGAGGCGGGCGAGCATGGGTGACCGGCATAGGGGAAGAAGTAAGCCCGATGCCTTTTGAACCCCGTACCTTTACTTTGCTCACCCCACCGTTTGGCTGCTCCACGCCAGCGGTATATGGGCGCTGGGATGCCATGGGCGGCCCACGAGGGCAAGGAGACAACGACCTAGAACCTGCTGCTTTAACACAGTACCCAGAATTGACGACCTACCGTGACGCTCTCGAAGAGGCCAGCGGGCTAACCCCCCATTTGGCAGGCAGCGGTAGTACGTGGTTTGTTGAAGGTGCGTTTCCTGGAGAAAACCGGCGGGTGGTCCACACAGTGGCCGCCGAGTAAAAGAGGTTACTTACCGCGTTGGCGCTGAGCACGGGTGCGCTTCAGCATCTTGCGGTGTTTCTTCTTACGCATGCGCTTACGGCGCTTTTTAATAAGTGATCCCATATCGGGCGGTACGGTATCACCGTAGACCGGCAGAGCGACGCAAAAAGTCTGCGTTATCTGCGCCTTGGCTATTGAGTAAAAAATTATGGAGGCTCATAGGTGAGGTTTTCAGGATCTTTTGGCGTATTGCTGACTTTGCCTATTATCCTCAGAACCAAGATGGCCAGTGGCCGGTAGTTCAATTGGCAGAACGCCTGGTTTTGGACCAGGAGGTTGCAGGTTCGATACCTGCCCGGCCAGCCATCATATTTACGCCAGTTTTTGTAGGCGTTCAACAAGCAGGCCCGGCGACCCAGCCAGTTCTTTTAACGCCTGATCGTCCAACAAAACCCGCCACTCGTTTTCTGATCCAACCAATACCACGGGCAAAGCGCCTGCTGTTTCAAGCTGGCTTTTGGTGGCGTGATTACGGTGAACCAACTTGAGTTCCATACCGGCTTCGGCGCACGCCTTTTTCCATTCGGGCCGGCCCTTGGGGTTCCACCCGTGGGTGATGTCGCACAGAGAGCAACTTGTTTGCCCGGTCAGTTTTTTAGCGGCGTACCGCAACTCGCCTGCCACGCCTGAGTCGGCGGCAAAAATCCCCACCATGAGTTCTTGGTTTGAAGGCATAGTTAAGAAACCAACGATAAACGCCGATTATTCCCCGGTAGCGACCGCTTGGTCAGAGCGACTCCACGCTGACCACGAACCAACGAACAAGCGGCCTCGGCCCAACCCGGCGTGTTCCATGGCCAACAAATTGTGACAAGCCGTTACCCCCGAACCGCAACTAGAAATAACGTTCCGGGCATCGGCAATACCTTGGTTTGTAAAAGATTGGCGCAACGCTTCGGGGGAAAGAAAATAACCGTCCACCATGTTCTGAACAAAAGGAGAAGAGATAGCACCGGGAATATGACCCGGTTGCGCATCAAGAGGTTCACTATCGCCTCGGAACCGGTCATGGCCCCGAGCATCAATGATTTGGCCATCATGAGCAACTACTTGTTCAAGGCTCGGCAACTGCTCTTGGGGCCAAAGCCGGGTGGGGCAAGATACGGCCTGGGGGCAGGTCGCCTCGCTGCTTAACGGCCCCGACCAAGCAGCCAAACCGCCATTAAGCAAGGCAGCCGGGTGACCCAAAATGCGCAACATCCACACCAAACGGCCGGCGCTAAACCCGCCAGCATTGTCGTAAGCCACCACCGGGGTGGCGGGGCCGACGCCGATAGAGCCCAACCATTGAGCGAAATCTTGGGCCGCGGGAAAAGGGTGGCGGCCACTCTCGGCGCCATTGTCGGGGCTAGCCAATCTTTGGTCAAGGTCCACGAAGACCGCCCCAGGAATGTGTCCGCTCTCAAACTCTTCTCGCCCGCTACGCCCATCGGTGTACCAACGCACATCACACAGCACCGTGCCTTCAGGGCAACCTTCAAGCCCTTGAGCAGAAATAAGAGGGCCAAAGTTTTCCATAAAGCATCATGACATTTTTTTTTGTAAAAAAGTGTCCACCAAGTGTTTTCTCTGCGTCTTAACCATGAACGGCTCAACAAGGGGCCCGCCAAACAAGGAGAAAACAATGAAACGATTCAACGAAAACCCACTTATCCCCGCAGCCATTGTGCTGGCCATAATCGTCGCCGTTACCGGCGTCGCTATCGGCTTGCGCGGCGACTCGTCTCATGCAGAGACCAGCGAAACCGCCACCGTAGTAGTGGCCGAAGAAAGCAACATCGAATTAGCTGAAGTTCCAGAAACGCAAAATGCCGTTACCACCACAGAAGCAGTGCTCGAAGCAAACAACGAAGAATCAACTCTGGTTGACGAAACAGTTGAACAAACCAACGACGACGCTGACCAAGCGGAAAGCACCGAAGATGCTGAAGCACTTGCTGCGGCCTTGGTTGAAGAGGCCACCGAGCAAGCACAGGAAGAAGTTCCAGCAGTTGAAGAGGCTCCAGCAGTAGAGGAAGAAGTTCCAGCAGTTGAAGAGGCTCCAGCAGTTGAAGAGGCTCCAGCAGAGGAAGAGGCTCCAGCAGAGGAAGAGGCTCCAGCAGAGGAAGAGGCTCCAGCAGAGGAAGAGGCTCCAGCAGTAGAGGAAGAAGTTCCAGCAGAGGAAGAAGCTCCAGCAGAGGAAGAAGCTCCAGCAGAGGGACCCGTTGGTGGCCTTCCCGGCCTCGGAGACTTGCTCTTACCTCCACCGTTTGAACTAGTCTTGGAGTTACCACCCTTTAACATTCCAGGCTTCCAGGACTGCGCACCGGGTATCCAGATGCCCGAAGAAGTAACCCTGATCGGCGACACCATTCCAGTTGACATCGACGGCGACGGCAGCCTCGAAATGGCCGGGGTTTACTCGGACAACAACGTGGATGCATTCTACCTGGCGGTAGGAAACCACTGGATAAACCTCGACGGGTATGGGCAAGCACTCTTCGCCACCGACTTCAACTTCGACGGCCAAGAAGAACTCTGGGTAAAGAAGTTCAGCTTTCTTAACAGCAACTACGACATCGTGGTCATGGGTGACTGCAACATAGAAAAAGCCCCCAGGTTAGACGGCGGCTCATTCCACACCGGCGACGCCTTTAGCCACTACAGCTCAGTGGCTTGTGAAGTAAGCGAAGGCATCCCGGTCATCGTCCAGTTCGAAGAGGTAGACAACTTCTTCTTCACCCCCAACACTTTCGAACGGACCATGTATCAACTCACCGGTGCTGGATTTGAACAATTCGGCATCACCACAGAGATCGACAGCATGCCTCCGTTCACCTACAGCCCATTTGAGCGGGCAGTTGACGAAGATGTTGACTGCTCGCAGTTCGCAAACGCGTTCATTCTCTAAGCCCCTAGCGGGATCTCAACGGGCCGGGCATCAAACCAGATGCCCGGCCCAACCCGCTCTCCGTGGAGGCAAAGCATGTGCGCCGACGGCTACTGTTCAGCAAAATGGTTAACGATCAACAAATCGTGGCCGGCTTGTTGGCCGGAGATTCGTCGGCGCTCGCTGGTTTCTACGATCAGTACGCCGACCGGCTCCATGACTTTGCTCGCACTCGCCTTAACGACACTGATGAAGCGGCAGATGTGGTGCACGACACCGTTTTGTTGGTCCACCAACGCATCGGCCAACTCCGCGATCCTGACCGTTTTCGAGCCTGGGTTTACGCCATTGCGCGAAGTCAAATACAAAACCGTTACCGAGCCCGCAATCGACTGGTGCTCGACCCTGAAGCGGGCCTTGACGTTGAATCGGACGCTGCGATGAGTGGCCAACTCGAAAGCAACGACCTGCAGGCTTTACTGCACGAAGCAGCGGCCGGCCTAACCGACCGAGAACAAGAGGTGCTTGACCTCCACGCTCGTCATGGCCTCGAAGGAGAGGCATTAGCTGCTGCTCTGGGTGTATCAACCGCCAACGCCCACAAGCTGGTGCAACGGGTACGCCAAAGGGTAAGCCGTTCCATGGGGGCCCTGCTGGTGGCTCGTCACGGCCGCAAAGACTGTGCAGATCTGCAAAAAACCCTTGCCCCCTGGGACGGCACCTTCAGCCCTGTTTGGCGCAAACGGGTATCTCGCCACATTGACAAATGTTCAACGTGTAAGCGCCGCCGGGCAGCCATGATGGCTCCTGGCGGTATGGCAGCAGCCTTACCATTCGTGGCAGCACCGGTGGCTTTGCGTCAACGGGTATTTGACTCGGCAGCCAACGGGGTTCCGGTGGCCAACCCACCAACTGGGGGCTTTGCGGCCACCGGCCAATGGGTGGCTCCGGTCGTAACGTCAACCGGTTTTGGTCTGGGCACTATTTTTGCGGCGGTGGTGGCCTCGCTCGCCGTGGTGGTGGGGTCGTTGTTGTTGACCGACCCTCGAGGCAGCACCGCACCGGTTTTGTTAGTGGCTCCGGCGACTACCAGCACAACAACCAACCCGCCAACCACCACTACGGTGTTGGCCCCGGCAACCACGCTGGCGCCTGTGACTACGGAAGTTCCGGCAGTCACCACGACGTTGCCACCAGTCACGACAACTACCACGACGTTGCCGCCAGAAACAACCACCACGACAACCACCACGACAACCACTTTGGCCCCCGACACCTCTGGCCCGGTCTTTGGTGCAATGACTTGGTCAGAATCGGAAATTTACGAAGATAGCCCCTACTGCTCAGCATGGCCGCAACTCTCAGTCTTGACCGCTGAGGTTTCTGATGTTTCGGGTGTTGCTTCGGTAGAGATTTCTTGGGAAACTCAGGTTAACTTTTATGACCCAGGCGGATCGGTTGAACTTGCAGAGTTAACCGGTGCTGGTCAATGGAGCGGCCAAATGGGGACCTTCCCTGAATACTCCGTAACGACTGGAGAAACGGTACGGGTAACAGTGACGGTGACGGCAACTGATGAGATAGGGAATTCTTCTACAGCGGAGACCCACCTCAGTGTGGTGGCAAGAGACGCCTGTATCTCTTAAAGTAAAACCATGCCAGAGTTAAAAACTTTAGAACGATCCGCTTCACTCAACGAAGTGTTCAACCATATTGATGTTGACGGTGGGGTTATTGTAAAAAATCTCATTCCTGAGGAAGCCCGCCAACAAATAGTTGATGATCTGGCGGCCACCATGGATGATGCAGAGCCCGGAACGAAAAGCGACCTGGAACTTTGGGAGGTTTTCCACGGAGCCAACACGGTGCGGTTTTGTGGCTTGGCGGCCCGTAGTCGTGCTTTTGTAGAACACGCTTTGTTGAACCCGGTGCTTAATGCGGTGGCCGACCATTACTTGCTGGAAAATGGCGCAGACTATTGGTTGAACACCGGCCAAGTTATGGCGGTAGGCCCCGGGGAGAAAGCCCAGTATCTGCACCGGGATGAAGCCAACTGGCCCGAAGCGGTGCAACAGGGAAAAGAAATAACCGTGAGTTGCATGTTTGCTTTGTCGGATTTTACGAAAGAAAACGGCGCCACGGTGGTGGTGCCAGGGACTCAAGGTTTGCCGCCTGAGGTGATTCGGGGCTGGGAAGCCACCGAAGAAGAAGTGGCTTACGCTGCTATGCCCGCTGGTAGCGGAATGTTGTATTCGGGGCGAGTTATTCACGGCGCAGGAGCCAACGAAACTGATGGTTGGCGCTACGGTATGCACGTAAGTTTTGTGGTGGGTTGGTTGCGGCCTGAAGAAGCAAGCCCGTTGGTGGTTACGCAAGAGCGAGCCGCCACTTTGCCGCCTCGTGCTCGACAGCTGTTGGGGTGGGGTTCGTACCATTCCAAAGAAGGCGGCCGCACCTGGCTGGTTGACTTCGAAGACGCCGACCGCCTCTTCACCTAATCAAGGTGAACATGGGGCCAGGCCCCACGTTTCATCTCGGGATTAAGGAGCGGCGTAGTCGGTGGGGGTGGCTTCGGGGCTGTCTGGAGCATGGTTGGTGGCCCAGCGCAAATCTTCAAGAAACTCCTCGACGACCGCCTGGTTGCCGGCGCTTACCGTGAGATGTAGCGAATCAGGTGGGCCCTGACTATCGATGTGCCACCCACGATCACCAAGCAGCGCACCCACCGAAAGAACGTTCAACCCATCGCCCGTTATTGCGAGAAGATGATGGGTGGAGTTACCCAGCAAAGCGATGCCTTCAATGGCATGCACCGCCTCGCGAATCTGATCGGCGGTTTCTAGCGTGGAACGCACCAGTCGCCGGTAGCCCTCCTCGCCTAGAAAAGACATCACCGCCCATGCCGCAGCCATCGGAAGACCCGACCGAGTGCCCTGCAAGTTGGGAGTCCCGTAGCGGCCACCCAACCAGTCATCAAACATAAAAACCTGGTAACGCCGGAGCTCTTTGTTGGCGTGCAGCAAAATGGACACCCCTTTTGGGGCGTAACCCAATTTGTGAATATCCGCTGAAATCGAGGTCACCCCCGGCACTCGAAAATCCCAAAGAGGTGACGGCCAGCCTTCTTTTTCGGCGAAAGGCAACACAAAGCCGCCCATGCAGGCATCAACATGGCAGTTGGCGTCAACGGTCGCCGCCAGAGCTGCTATCTCAGCCACCGGGTCAACCACCCCTTGCGGGTATTGCGGAGCCGAAGCCACTACCAAAGCAGTGTTCGACCCAACATGAGCAGCCATGGCCACGGGGTCGGCAGTCCAGTCAGCAGCAACCGGGGTGCTGCGAACCGTCAACCCAAAAAGGTGGGCAGCCTTATGAAAAGCAGCATGAGCGCTCTCGGCCAAAACGATTTCAGGTTCAGTAATACCTCGCTCAATCCGGGCACGTTCCCGAGCCGCTTTGACAGCCATCAAAATGCTTTCGGTACCCCCACTGGTTACGAAACCTGCGGCCTCAGGGCCGTTGAGCATGCTGGCTGTCCACTGGCAGAGATCAGCTTGCAGCCCGGCCAGCGAAGGAAAGGCCGCTGGGTTCAGCGCATTGTCGTGCAAAAATAATTGAGCAGCTTGATCGGCGACGTCTCTTACCTCAGGGCCTCCATCGAAAACCAACCCGAAGGTGCGGCCTTGTTGCCACTGCACATCGTTGCGTTTGCTGGCTTCCAAAGCAGTCAGAACTTGTTCAGCGGGTAGGCCATGAAGAGGCATGCGAGGTTCGGTCATGGCTGAAGCCTAGGTTCAAGACCATGCAAGGGAAAAATCGGTTAACTATTTGGACGGCCTTGATGGTGATTGCCGTGTCTTGTGGGTCAACGCCGGTGGTGCTTCCGGCCAGCACTACTTCTCCTGAAACTACGACCACTACGACTACCACCACGTCAACCACCACGACCTCTACCACCACCACCACGACCTCCACGACAACTACTACTACCACCACCACCTTGCCGCCGCCCCGCGAAGCCACCTTGCTCTTTACCGGCGACATTATTCCCCACTCTCCGGTAGTGCGGGCGGCCGCAATTGCTGCCGAAGGCACCGACCGGGCCCACGACTTTCGTCCGCTTTTTGCTCAGGTAACCGAGCGCATTGCCGCCGCAGATCTCGCCATCTGTCACCTCGAGACGCCGCTGACTAAAGACCTCAACAACCTGTCGGGTTACCCCCGTTTCAACGCACCGGTTTCGCTGGCCGATGACCTGGTGGACATCGGCTACGACGCTTGTTCCACGGCATCAAACCATGTACTGGACCAATGGCTAAGCGGGGCAGAAACCACCGCCCAAGCCTTCATAGATGCCGGTCTTGGTCAAACCGGTATCTCGGTAACCGAACGCGACGCCTACTCGCCGGTCACCTATGACGCCAACGGTATTTCCGTGGGTCACGTTTCGGCATCCTTTGGGTTTAATGGCATGCCGGTACCGGCAGACACGCCGTGGTTGGTGCTGGATCTCGAGGTCGACGCATTGCTGGCCGCTGCCCGTCGAACCCGGGCCGTTGGTGCAGAGTTTGTGGTGCTTAGTTTGCATTGGGGCATCGAGTACCGCACCGCACCGACGGAAACCCAACGCCAGTTGGCCGAGACATTACTGAGCGACCCTGATGTTGACTTGATCATTGGCCATCACGCTCATGTGGTGCAGTCGGTAGGCATGGTTGGCGACGAGTACGTGGTGTACGGCTTAGGAAATTTCTTATCTAACCAGTCGGCCTCGTGCTGCGCCGTGGGTACCCAAGACGGGGTCATGGTTGTTGTGAATTTGTTAGAAACCGCAGACGGAGTTAGGGCACAAGAAGTGGCGGTGACCCCCACGCGGGTTGCTCGCAGCGATGGTTACCGCATCCGAGACGTGGGGGCCTCGCTTAGCGAAAACCCTGACTCAACAGAATTGCAAAACTCATGGGTCCGCACGATGGAACGGCTCAACGCAGAAGACCTTGGCTGGGGAGCTCCGGTGGCAACTTGTGGCGCCTTGACCTGTTAGTTAGCAGATGTGTGCGGTGCCACTAACCCATTCGCTGGTGCGGTCTTCGTCGTCGACATAGCGAACCCCGACCGTGTAGAGATGCCCGCAGGCCAAGTTATGAAAGCCGTGGGTTAGTTGTGGAGGGGTTTGCACTGCGGTGATTACCCAGGGGCCTCCGTCGTCTTGGATTCCTACTTCGTACCCGCCGGGAGGAAGCGGTGTGGGGGGAGCCCAAGCGATCCAAATGGCTTGACCTCCTGGGTCTATGCTGAAATTGTTGGGTGTAGGTACCGGCGGCAACGTGGTTGTTGTGGTGGTGGTTGTGGTGGTGGTTTCTGGTGGAGCTTCGGTGGTGGGGGGCACGGTGGGTTCTGGCGCCACAGTGGTTTCGGTGGCGGGAGGAACGGTCGTTTCGGTAGGCACCACGGTGGTGGTTGGGGGAGTGATCACGGTTGTTGTCGGGGCTACAGAGGTCGTTGGGGGATCCGTCGGGGCAGGGACAACCTGGGTGATGATTTCTTGCCCGCCACCGTTTGGTTTCAGCGTCGAGGAACTATCCAATATGGCTTGGTTCTCGCTGCCTTGGGTTACCGTCACCCCGGCCAAGATGAGCCCACCGACGACCACTACAGAAAGTCCAAAGCGGCGTACGTTGCGAAAGCGGCTGGCCATGTTGTTTGTGTCGTGAGTTGAAGATGCCTCACCGGGCGAGTCTGCGTTGTTGGTTTGCTCAACGGCATACCAGTCTTCCAACGGCTCGGGAAAACCATCTTCGCCCCAGTTGTATTCGCTGGCGTGAGCGGTTTCGACCCAGGAACCAGCAGATTCCAAAATGGCTTGGCGTAGACCCAAGGGGGCAGCCAACACGGGGGCAACTCCGTAGAGAGCCAAGGGAGAAACCAGCTTGCGGCGTCGCTGATCGCAGTCGTCGCATTGGGTGAGGTGGCGGCTGACTCGTTTGCGTACCGGAATAGAGAAGGTGCCGTCCCAGTCGCTTAACAGGCGTTCAAGGTCGTCGCACATGTTGCGGGCTTGGCGGGCCACCAACAGGGCACCTAAAGATTTTTCTACCCGTTCGCGCATGCGTTTGACCAGTACGTAACTGTGGTCGACGGAAACCCCTACCGCGTCGGCCAGTTCGGCGCCTTCGAGGCCGGACCGTACGTTGAGTTCAAGCAGCAAACGGTCGCGTTCGTCGAGACCAACGGCGGCTTCCCACACTAAGCCTTGCAACTCGGCGGTTTCTAAAGTGGCTTCCACGGCGTCGGCGTCGGTAGCGGTTTCTAGTATTGCTTCGTCGTCTACCGGCCGAGTGCGTGAGGTGTCCCTGAAGCCTTTCATGACTTCGTTCCGGGCGATAGCA
>Ga0233446_1002820_pt1 | contig 10643 bp, 9 predicted proteins | sample SI_124_October20_4_FD_182780 | JGI IMG/M metagenome (GOLD analysis project Ga0233446, IMG submission 182780) | Seawater microbial communities from Saanich Inlet, British Columbia, Canada - SI_124_October2016_120_MG | ecosystem: Environmental > Aquatic > Marine > Inlet | place: Canada: British... | reverse complement strand
AATACTTAATACAACTGGCCCTGGTATTTCTGCCAACAATTGTTTGGCAGCCTGGTTAAGTACATTGGCCAGATAATCCGTCCGTTCAATCAGTTTATGGTAGCGTGTCACACCTGAAAATAAAGCTGTTTGATCGACACTGCCACCTTCACCAGAACTTTCCTGCAGACCTCCCCTACCAAAGATATGCGTTGGGGCCTCACCTGTTATAGCAATAACCGGCTGTCTGTCCGCGTAGGCATTGGCAATACCGGTAATCAGATTGGTTGCTCCAGGTCCCGCTGTGGTGATACAGGCTCCTATTTTTCCGGTTAAGCGGGCATAACCACCAGCCATGAAGGCTGCTCCCTGTTCATGTTTCACCAGAACGGTTTTAATAGTCGAATCGTATAGCCCGTCATACACCGGCAGAATATGTGCACCGGGCATACCAAATATCGTATCGACACCTAGACCCTGTAAGAACTTTACAATGACTTCGCTTACTTGAACTTTCATTAAATTAGTAGAAATCTAAGAGTATTATTTTCCAGCAAGAGGTATAACACCAATTACTTTCTTAAGCATCAACATCATTTCGATAAATAAGATTAACCTGAAATTACTATTCGGGTTCAATACTCGGTAAATAAAAGGGGGGTATTATGGATTTCAGCCGCAAAAAGGGCAATGTTTTGTTGAAATTAAGCCGGGGACTCGGACGAGTACCCGGCTATTTAAATCTATTCGGTATCAACCATCAGCAGTAATTGCAGCAACCAGCTCAGTCAATACTTGCTCAGCTTTATCATTATCTACCTGACAGGTTCCAGCAGCAGAATGGCCACCGCCATTGTATTTCAACATCAATTCACCCACGCTGGTTTTGGAACCACGGTCAAAAATTGATTTGCCTGTCGCAAAGACTGTGTTTTGTTTGGCTCTTCCCCACAGCACATGGATAGAGATATTGCAGTCAGGGAACAATGCATAAATCATAAATCGATTTCCAGCATGAATTATATCTTCATCACGTAAATCGAGAACCACCAGATTAGAATGCACCGTAGAACAACGTTTAAGTTGCTCTTTAAACTTATCTTCCTGTTCGTTATATAATTCGACACGCTCTACCACATCAGGCAGCTTCATGATTTCATCAATATCATGTTCCTTACAATAATCGATCAGATCCATCATCAGGTTATAATTGGAAATACGAAATTCACGAAAACGTCCTAAACCAGTACGGGCATCCATCAGGAAATTTAACAGATCCCAACCTTCCGAGTTCAGTACCTGTTCCTTGCTAAATTGTGCTGAATCTCCACGATCCACTGCTTCCATCATTTCATCCCAGCTCTCAGGAAAAGCATCATGTGCACCATAATGCTTCCACACGACTCGTGCCGCAGAAGGAGCATCCGGGTCGATGATGTGGTTATCACGATCACCTTCATTACGGATGGTTTCAGATAAATGATGATCGAAGGATAGATGTACTCCAGGGACATACGGTAAATTGGTTGTAATATCATTATCGGTTACATCGATACTACGATCCTGCATATCTTTGGGGTGGACAAATTTGATGTCATCAATCAAATCAAGGTGTTTTAGAAGGACTGCACATACCAGGCCATCAAAATCACTTCTGGTAATGAGTCGAAATTTATTTTTTGTCATATGAACTCCTTATGGTGCAAACAAATACCAGTTGTTTTGTAAAACTGATTACTAAAAAGGAGTATAGACGAAGGATTTTTTTTTGTAGGCTGTAATAAAAAAGAGTTTTGAGTACACAAAAACATGAAGGGCAGAATATTGTCTCTAAAGAAACTTATCTTTGCCAGATATCTGTAGAGTGTGCCGTGAGTAGCAGCTAAAGCTATCTACGTAAGTTAATAGTTACTTACTAGCGGCCTGTGAGCAATAAAGCTATTCATTGATTCCCAGTAATTCCACATCAAATATTAGTGTAGAACCCGGTTCTATTTTGCCTGCACTACTATTACCATAGCCAAGCTCAGCGGGAATAAACAGGCGGGTCTTCTCTCCAACTACCATTAATTGAAGTCCTTCTGTCCATCCCTTGATCACTTGATTCAAACCGAATGAAATAGGTTCACCTCGGTCTACAGAACTATCAAACACCGTTCCGTCAATCAATGTTCCATGATAATGCACCTTCACGGTGTCCGATGCCGATGGATGCTGTGTTCCACTGCCATTTTCAAGCACCAGGTACTGCAAGCCCGATGATGTAGTTTCGACCCCTTGCTGCTGACTGTTTGCAGAAAGAAAATCGGCACCTTTTAGCAGGTTTCCTGCCGCAGCTTTTTTATTATTGGAAGAGTTCCAGAAAAATAGTCCGACCAATAGAACAATGACAACTGCTACAACTATTTTTAACATGAACGTTTCACCCAGTATAAATTCAGCCTTTTCAGGAAAATTTGAAAATTTGTAAAGCACAAACAAAAAGGCTTACGAATGTCGTAAGCCTTTTTATATTAAAATGGTAGACTGTGGGCGTTTCGAACGCCCGACCAATTGATTAAAAATCTACAATACATTTCTTTCAAATCAGCGACTTATCGTACCATATTTTGTAAATCACAATCTATATATTAATACCTTCATCAATAACTTATCAGTCTTTTTTGTGAACATTTTCACTCATGAAAAACATCACTCTTTACTAAGCCGGACAGTTGTAAATTGATCACCTCTAACACATCAGCTAGATCACTTTAAACTTAAATTTAAACTTAAGCTTTACCTCAAACTATCAATCCTTATTTTTAGATCGGAAGAAGCTGTAAAAGTAAGTGCTTTACCAGTTTTTATTTTCTCTAGTAAGCCTATATCAACTAATTTCATCAAATCTGTTCTAGCAGAGAACATACGTTACATTATGCGCACCTCTACGGCTATCCCCGCAAAGATATCCTATAACGGATCAACAACGCTCTGCGGGAACAGTCTGAATGCAGATATTTGTCGGGCCTCAGGAAACTGGTTTGGCAGTAAAGGTCGCAGCGGTATGCAAACCGTCAAACAACTCAATAGGGGTAGCCACTTTATTCTTACCTGCACTATTGCCAGAGGAGGCGGTGGTGAAGGTGTTGCTGCTGCCGAGGTCAGAGTTGATCCTGCACCACCACCCATGGTAACGCTGTCAGCCAGCCCACCCGAGGTAGTAATCAATGGTCAACCACTCTACGCTGGTCAAGTTCACATACCTACAGCTGCATCGTAATCGGTGACTGGTCCGGTACCAAGAGTGTTTCTGGAACCCTAACTATCAGCGGCCTGAGTAAGGAAAGCATGTTCAGCCTTAATTGTACCGGGATCGGTAGCCTGGCGTCAGACTCAATCAAAATTACGCTGAAGGATGGCGACACATGACCAGTTACACAATAACGCATGGAAAAAACTGGATAATAGCTGACTTAAACAGGTAGAAATGGCTCAAGTATCATTAGGACCAGATACGAATGGCACTTATTTAATGCTAAGTGCTTAAAATTACAAGAGTTTATACTAAAATAAATTTATCTAGATTGTTATCCGAATTTTGTAAACATACCTTTTATGGTGTCGTAATTGAGCTTATAGATTGTTTTTCCATGCAGTATCAATAGCCCTGTTATGTGGTACATTTTCAAGAAATATATGACGGCTATTAACATCAGATATTTTGTCAGCACGTTCATTCAATTGCCGATGTGTTTCAGCCAGTAATGCATGGGCACGACTATCACCACTTTGTTGCAGAACTTCGTATATAGTCCATCGAATTCTCAACGGTTCCTCTGTACCATCCAGACTACCACCATTTTCCAGGTATTGAAGCACCTTTTCGACATGTTCTATTGCCGCTTTGATATTACCTTCTCTGAAAGCCAGGTATGCAAGACCAGCAATTGGTTCCATAGTAAGATGTATACCAAAATTTTCTTCAAATAGATTTCGAGATCGCTCCAGTGCGGTACGTGCCTTTTCCATTTCATCAAGCTCTATTTTGGCCAGCCCCAATTGTAATAGTGCGGCAGCTTCCAGGTCACGCATACTGCTTTGGCTAGAAATAGCGATAGAACTGTTAGAAAACTCGATTGCCATTGTGTAGTCATTCTGTAAATTGGCGATAGCTGCAAGGTTGAGTAACACGATACTTTCACTACTGCGATGAGCTATGATGCGTGATAGCGAAAGTGCCTCTTCAAAATAAGACTTTGCCACGGTATAGTCTCCTACCCGTAAAGAGTTATCTCCCAACGTGTTGAGAGCTCTAGTCTCACCCGCTCTATCACCTGTTTCTCTGGTGATAGAAAGATATTGCTCATCAAGTCGAAAACACTCAACCAGGTTTCCACTTTCGGCGGCAAGGCCAGCCAAATTTGTGAGTAATTCACCTTCAGCATTTCGATCCCCGGATTCACGAGCGATGCCGAGTCCCTCTTGTGCGATCATCCGTGCCGCAGAGAAATCTCCCATACGTCTGAGTGAAAAAGACAATGTACCAGTAGCATGTGCAGCAACGACCAGGTCTCCACAATCACGTGCAAATTTTAAGGATAAACGTGAAACTTCCTCAGCAGAAGGATATTCCCCAGCATTACTCAATGCCCGGGCTTTACGTAATAACGCCTCGGCTCTGAAGTTATCGGCATCCAGAGCATCTGCTGTAAGCTGTAAAGCTTCCAGATCTGCTTCATGCTCTAAACGATCTTCATGAGTAGCATGAATTTTTTCACGTGAACATAACAGTTGCCAGCGTAGGTCGTGATCATCATTTTCGATAAGAGATATCGCCTGTTGAACGTAAAACAGGGTTGCGTCACGACCATGTCTGGAGGCTGCATCTGCAGCAGCCAGAGTATAATAATGAGTAGCTCTGGAAATTTCTCCAGCCTGTTCGAAGTGATTAGCAATAATCCCAGAGTGGTCTCCACTACGAGCTTTGATCAGTTTTTCAAACCAGGATGCCGTGCCTAGATGAAAGTTTTTTCGATCATCTTTTAACAAGCTATCATAAGTAACCTGATAAAGAATATGATGATGAAAGCGATATTCTTTAGCACTTTCGAAAACACTGTCTGTCTGTGGCACAATTAATTCTCGTTGCACCAGTTTTGTCAGGCTGGACATACAGTTCTCATCAAGGGCTGCGAGAATGTGATCCCAGAATACAAACCCAATGACCGATGCTCGTTGCAGTGTAACTCTTTCAGCTGCCGATAAATTATCCAGCCGTGCCTGCAAAACACCCGTCAGGGTATCCGGTACATGTGTATCGAGTATTTTTTCTGGTACCAGTTTCCATTCTTTAACATCACTGATTATTGCGCCATCATCGATCAACATTTTAATGAGTTCTTCCATATAAAATGGATTACCATCTGTTTTTCGGGTGACCAGTTCCTGCATGGCGACAGGGATCTTACCCAGCCTGTGCAGTAACTCACTGGCTAGCTCGTGACTTTGTTTGGAATTCAATGATTGCAGGTTAATTCGTTTGGGATGAGTATCACTGGCAGGCCACTGTGGCCGACGTTCATACAGTTCAGGCCTGGACATTGCTAAAATTAGCATTGGCACATCTCGATTTATGTCGAGCAGGTAATCAAGGAAATCTAGCGAGTCATCATCAGCCCACTGTAAGTCATCAAGAATCAAAACAACAGGAATATCACCTTGCTGTGACAAACGTCGTATTATTTGAGCAGCTGCGTAAAAGCCACGATTTCGGATTTGCTGAGAATTATCAAGCACACCCCGTAAATGCGGGCTGGTCGAAAAATCGAGACCTACCAGGTGTCCCAATATATCAATTTGATCAGCCTCGTCGCTGTCAAAATACATGGCGATCTTTTCAGAAAATTTTTCGCGTGCCACCTCCGCGCTATCACTCTCGGTTATTTGTAAACGCCAGGCTAAAATATCGTATAACAATCCGTAAGCCTGCTGACGTGTATGAGGTTGAGCGCGACCTTTAAACAGGTAGTACGAATCGGCTCGAGAATCTGTCCAGTTTTCGAACTCGTACAACAAGCGACTCTTTCCAATTCCGGCCTCTGCCACGATAGTAATTGCAACCGCAGCAGGGTGATGAATTGTGTTTTTATTGCATAGCGAAAGAAAACTCTGTTGCAACTGCAGTAATTCATCTTCGCGCCCAATCATACGCGTCTCAATACCGTCGATACCGCGTGATCGACTGTGAAAAGCTCGTGGTTTGATACCCTGAACCAGATAAGTGCTTATCGGTTTATCGAGGCCTTTTACTTCAATAGGTGACTGCTCCACCACATCAAAAATACCTCGAATGTGCCGATAAGTATTATGACTGATGCGAATACCTCTAACAGGAGCATTTTGTTCCATTCGTGCAGCAATATGAACCGTTATTCCTCGAATACTATTCTCGGCATCAACACCACCGCCTAACAGAACACGTCCGGTGTTAATTCCTACCCGAATACTAAACCCTTTGAGGCCATAGTTGGTTTCGATATTTTTAGACATATCTGTTGCCAGCTCAATCAATGCAAGGCCAGCCCTTACCGCATTTTCAGGGTCTTCTTCGTATGATTCGTCGGCTCCAAAAGCAGCCAACAGGCTGTCTCCTGCGTATTGCAAAACTCGGCCGTGGTAGTTACCAATAATATTTGTGAGCTTAGATAGAGAGCCATCCATGATTTTCTGTGTATCTTCAGGATCAAGCTGTCTTGCCATCACCGTTGAGCCGACAATGTCTGCAATCAAAACGGTAACCTGCTTCAAACGTTTTTCTGGCTCCTGTGTCAAAACTTGATTTTTTAGTGCATCGAGACGAACCTTAAGAGGTTCGATGGCGATATCAACAATGCTGCTCCCCAATTCAGCACGTTGCGCTTCAAGTGCAGCAATAGCTGCTTTAAGATCCTTTTCACTTGTCATTAGAATGCGCTCATTTGAAACACTATTAGTTTGTTTTTAATCATTGATTTTATGCATATCATATACAGCTAGTTAATCCTGCTTTAAGGCTTCTCTCTTTCGCTCCGGCATTTCATTTCTTCGAAACATCACACAGGCTCTATCTCCAGGACGAATCCGGGGCATATCTAACCCGTATAAAAAATCAATTGAACAGGACTTCCCTAAGTATATCCCCTTACCTACAATAAAAAACAGTATCGTACATACAGAAAGGTATTCTGTTAATTTAAGCCTTTAGCTAATTTTTACTCTGTATGTTTCTCCACATCCTGGACATCATTGCTCCTGTCTTCCTGGTAATTGCTGCTGGAGACTTCTTTTTTCGTCGAGGTTATTTAGCCGACAGCATGGTCGATGGATTAATGAAATTTGTCATCCTCTTTGCTGCACCCAGCCTGTAGTGTTCTGGTAAACCCAAACCGGATACTTTAACTAGAGATTTTTCATAGTTGACCGGCGACATATCCTTATTCGAAGTATGTAACCGATCCAGGTTGTAATATTTTATATACACTGCAACATCTTCTTCATATATTCTCGTGTTGGTTGATGAACTTTTAAAACCCAGTCGTGTTTTAAACTGCCAAAGAATCGTTCAACAACCGCATTGTCCCAACAGGCTCCAACATCACCCATAGAAGATCGTAATCCATATGGACTCATGAGTGATGTGGTTATGGTGGGATATGCGGTGCATTGTTGAGTACCTCTTATGATTGATATCATATAAGGTACCGATTTGATCGCGGTTATTATTTCGTAATAATTGGCCTGTGATTTATAGAAAAGCTGTCATTCATGGTCAAAGCTTGTTTGGCTATGAAGTGGCGTTTGCGGATGTTGCTTCAGATATAGTAGCCCAGGTATTTGGCAGATATTAAGAACCTGTTCTTGGTTTAAAACTAATAATCTATTACCCGTCTTAAAGCGGACATTTAACTTCTAGATAATGGCACCCACTTTAATCGGTAAGTTATATTTACCCCTTTATATCATTTAAATAGACTGTAATAGCCCTCAGGTCATTTTCAGAGAGTCTGCTGGTCGTGTTTTCAATGACATGCCCCATTGATCCTCCCAGAAAATCACCATCAGGTATCATTCCTAACTGCAATGAAAATTGAATATCTTCACTCGTCCATTGACTAATACGATTACCTTTATCTTTGGTTAATCCAGGAACAGATTCTCCTTCGGGTCCATCAGGATTTCCAGCTAACAGTTGTCCAGTATCTAAGCCCCCAATCAAATTTCTGGGTGTATGACACTCCACACAATGTCCAGGACCATTGACGATATACGCCCCTCTATTCCACTGGTCGCTTTTACCAGTATTTACCTGATAGGTTGATTGATTAAAATTAAATAGCTTCCAGAAAATTAATAGAGGTCGTATGTTAAAAGGGAATTCCAGGTTATGGGGTTTATTAATTTGAGAGAAAGCAGGTTGAGTATCAATGTAATGCTTCAAGTCAATCAGGTCTTGCCGTGTCATTTTAGAATAAGAGGTATAGGGAAATGAAGGATAGTAATGCTGACCATCAGGTGATTCCCCTTTTGTCATTGCCTGTATAAACCCTTCATCATCCCAACTACCAATTCCAGTTGATCTATCCGGAGAAATATTAGGTGTATAAAAAGTACCAAAATTCGTAGCCATTGCTAGCCCACCAGCAAGAGGGTTACCATTCTCTACAGAATGGCAGGAAGCACAGCCGCCAAGATTAAAAAGATATTCTCCTCGTTTCAATGGTTCAACATCCGTGTTGGCAGATGCAAAATTTATTTTTACAAAAATAAATAGGAAAACTATTCTTATGATTAATGGATTCAACATATCAACATCTACTTCTTTTTATCTTTTTTCTTGCGAAAATCAGTATGACAGTTGCGACAGGTTTTCCCCACTTTTGCAAATTGCTTCATAATGCTCCGTCGATCTGAATTACCTGCTACTTCTTTTAATTTTGTTGATTCAGCAGTCAACCGTTCAGTAAGCATTGAGAACTTTTCCCAATTTTTCCAGATTGCAGGTAACGCCTCCGATTTACCTTTCAGGCTTCCTTCTGGAAAGACCATTTTAATGTGTGTTGAAGCCTGACGAATTGATTCTGCATGTTCTGTCATTTTTTGTGAATCAAAAGCTATTTTCCCTTTCATCATGCCTTTAATAGCCTTCATATTTTTCCCTGTTTCATCCATCAGATCCATTCGCTCCTTGACCACACCAGTCGCTCCTTTATGGGCGATTGCAGGGCTTAGCAGGAATGGCACAATGAACAGGCAAATAGTCAATGCATGTATTCGTATAGGTGACTTGATCTGGTGCATTGAGTTTTTTTGATCTTGCATAGTTATACTCCCCTTATAGTAGATCTTTGATGTAATCATGTGACTTCAAACCATGTCACCATGCCTCCGGCCTGATGCTCTACCTTAGTTGGAGATTTCTGCTTTGTTGCAAGCTTATGATCTCCCAGCGAAGCAATCAGATGATACTGCGGGTTGGTTAATGTCGAATAAGCCGGTAATGACTTGAGGTAAGTCCCTCCAATCAATCCATATGCAGTTGCTTTTATAAAATTTCCTCTATTCATTATCTAAGCACCTTCGGTATTAATTGCTGAAATGGCACATAGCCAACAATTTGTTCACCATTACTTTTAAACAGTGCCGGGGTTCCTGTTACACTTACTTCTCCTCCTGTTTTAAAAGCTCGATCAATTATCGGTGCCTGTGAACAATTAGCTGAAGGTAGGTTATCAAGCTGATCATTTTTTGCATCAGTCAAAGCCTTGTTTCTATCTTTAGCACACCACACTGACTTGAGTGTTTGATAACCTGGTCCGTTAGCGCCTCCTCGGGCATAAGGTAAGTAACGTACTTCAATGCCAGCATTTAATAATTCAGGTATTTCTTCATGCAGTTTTTTGCAGTATGGACAGGAGGTATCTGTAAACACGGTTAATGATGCTTTTTCCTGACCTTCTGGTTTATAGATGATCATGTCATTTTCATCATATTGAGAAAGAGCATCAACGGTGTCTGCCCTACGATAATTTTCAGTTAAATTCTGTCCATCCTCCAAATTCAGTAAATCACCTATCATCGCGTACCTTCCACCTTCTAAAAGGTAAACATAGCGGTTTTGCAACTTCACTTGCCAGACGTCATCGATATCAGTCTTTTTGGGTTCTCCCACTTTTGCATTATTCAGCCTTTTTCTAAGATGCTTTGTTATCAAGTTGTCATTGGCGTCTTTAATATCATCCAATGAGGGTAAAGCTGTTTTTTCAAATCGTCCTGACCACTTCTTGTAGGTATCTTCAGGCCATTTTGACTGGAAGTAAGCAATCACACGATCAATCTGACCACTTGACAGCTTTTCATTGAAAGCAGGCATAGTGCCACCTAACTTTACTCCACCTTCACGAACTGTTTTTCTTAATAGCTCTATATCGTGATGCCACGCATGAGCCGTTCCATTTAAAGGAGGTGGTGGGTATTTCCCATTAGCATCTGTTTGTTTCCAGTTGGCAGTCGCTTCGGCATTCTGGCCATGGCACATTGCACAATTTTGTTTGAATAAGACTTCGCCGTCATTAACCTGGCTTTTTGAGTACCAGCGATGATCACTGCTAGCAAATGTAAGGCTTGTCACCAACGTCAATGAAAAT
>Ga0233446_1002810_pt1 | contig 10672 bp, 6 predicted proteins | sample SI_124_October20_4_FD_182780 | JGI IMG/M metagenome (GOLD analysis project Ga0233446, IMG submission 182780) | Seawater microbial communities from Saanich Inlet, British Columbia, Canada - SI_124_October2016_120_MG | ecosystem: Environmental > Aquatic > Marine > Inlet | place: Canada: British... | reverse complement strand
GACATTCTGCAACTTCGAGGTGATTCAACACAAGTAGTCGAGCTGGGTGATAAAGCTCTCCTTCCAGGTTTCATTGATGCCCATGGGCATTTCAATGCAGTGGCGCGCTACACCGACCTTCTCGATCTGTCTTCACCACCGGTGGGGGGAGTAACCAGCATTGACGACATCGTCAGGCTGTTGAGATTAAGAATCGAACAGCAACAAATTCCAGAAGGCGAGCTTATCTTCGGCGTGGGCTATGACGATTCATTGCTTGCGGAGCAGCGACACCCGACCCGTGATGATTTGGATCTGGCTTCCACTCGTCATCCTATTATTGTTCGTCATGTTTCCGGTCATCTGTTGGCAGCCAATAGTCTGGCTCTGGAACAGGCAGGTGTAGGCTCTACAACTGCCAATCCGGCTGGAGGTATTATTCGCCGACGACAGGGAAGCAATGAACCCGACGGGGTAATGGAAGAAACTGCAATGGGTGCGTTTCCTGGTTCCAGTTCGAATATGAGTGCCGAAGATATTAGTCGGCTACGACGAGATGCGCTTACCCTTTATGCCTCCTATGGAATTACCACCATACAAGACAGTAATGTCAGTGTGCAGTATGCAGACGCTTACCGGGAGGAGGCGAGGCTGAATCCGTTAGCAATCGATGTAGTTGCATATGTCATGGCCAATCCTCTTAGTGATGAGGCGCTTGAGGCTGTGGAGCATGACACTGAATACACAGGGGGCTTCAGAGTTGGTGGCGTCAAATTCACGCTGGACGGATCGCCACAGGGTAGAACGGCCTGGATGACTGAGCCTTATGATCAAGGTCCGCCGGGACAGGATTCGAGCTATGTTGCCTATCCCAGTTATGATCCTGAAGCATATAAGTCTCGGATGCCGGACTTGTTGAGAAGAGGAATTCCAGTGCTGGCCCATGCTAATGGAGACGCAGCGATTCAGGTGATGATAGATGGTATTTCCGAGGCTGTTGGTACTGGCCCAGTACCAGACCATCGCTCAGTAATTATCCATGCGCAGTTGGCTAGAGAAGATCAGTTGGATCAGATGAAGCAGTATGGAATTATTCCTTCATTTTATTCGGTTCATCCATTCTTCTGGGGAGACTGGCACAGATTAAGTTTTGGTGAGGAACGTGCCGCTTATATAAGTCCCGCACAAGCTGCTGTCGAAAAAGGTATTCCCTTTACTATTCATAATGATTCGCCAATTGTGCCTCCAAATATGATGCGCTTGCTTTCGATAGCAGTGAACCGGGAAACACGAAGCGGTCATATTCTTGGTCCTGACCAAAAAATTAGTGTTATGGATGCGCTAAACTCTATAACTCTGGGGGCCGCCTACCAATATTTTGAAGAAGATCAAAAAGGGTCAATCATTGCTGGCAAGAGAGCAGACTTTGTTATCCTTGAGGAAAACCCACTGGAAGTGGATCCTTCTCGGTTGCAAGATATTGCAATTGTAGAAACGTTTTCCCGAGGTAAATCCGTCTATCAGCGATAGCTGCTATTCGTGAAATGAATAGCTGAAAGAAAATCTCTAAGTGCAAAAACATAATAATTGAAACAAGAGTCAGGAGTTAATCATGAAAGTCGCGTTCATTGGTTTAGGTGTTATGGGATATCCCATGGCGGGACATTTGAAAAATGCAGGTTTGGATGTGTGTGTTTATAACCGAACAGAGGCTAAGGCAAGCCAATGGTGCGTGGAACATGGTGGTAATTCCGCTCCCACGCCCAGAGAAGCAGCTGAGAATTGCGATATCGTATTTACTTGCGTAGGAAACGATGATGACGTTCGTCAGGTAATTTTTGGTGATGATGCTGCTTTTGCTGGAATGAAGCCGGGGGCAATTCTGGTGGATCACACTACTGCCTCGGCAAGCCTGGCTAGGGAGCTGGATGCTGCAGCCAGGGAGCAGGGGTTTTCATTTCTTGATGCACCGGTTTCTGGTGGTCAGGCTGGAGCGGAAAATGCTGCGCTAACGGTTATGATCGGTGGTGATCAATCTACTTATGATGCTGCCAATCCGGCAATGGACGCTTACTCCAAATTCACCAAATTGCTGGGTCCAGCTGGAAGTGGCCAATTGGCAAAGATGGTAAATCAGGTTTGTATTGCAGGCGTGGTTCAGGGTCTGGCCGAAGGATTAAATTTTGCCAAGAATGCAGGGCTGGATGGAGAAGCACTGATTGAGACCATATCTAAAGGTGCTGCCGGTTCCTGGCAGATGGAAAACCGTTATGCAACTATGCTGGCGGACGAGTATGAATTCGGCTTTGCCGTGGATTGGATGCGAAAGGACCTCGGTATAGCCATTGAAGAAGCCAGAAATAATGGCTCAGAGTTGCCTGTTGCCCAATTGGTGGATAGCTTTTACGAGGATATTCAGAAAATGGGTGGCGGGCGATGGGATACGTCGAGCCTATTAGCTCGACTTGTTCGAAAGTAGCAACGAACCAATCGTCTGAATGTAGCTCCCTTTAGGCGTAAACCTGTTGATTCTTAACAGTTAAAGCTCTAACTTACCTGTCTGCAAACGGGGCTCTTGGGGGCAAATGATGAAACAAAAAATTTCTCTTATTTTATCGATAGTTACGGCAAGTTTGGCGGTAAGTTCAATTCAGGCAGCTGACGATTATACTCCGCCCAGAACGGAATATGGTCAGCCAGATCTGCAAGGTGTTTGGAATTTTAGCTCCAATACGCCTATGCAAAGACCTGAGCGCTTTGGAACTCAAGAATTTCTAACTTTTGAAGAAGTTCAAGCGGCTATTGCGCGGCAGGAATCTGCAGCTGCTCGTGCTGATGCAGCCGCAGCTCGCTTAGTTGTTGATCCTGACGCCCCTCCTGAAACTGATAACCCCGGTGGTTACAATGATTTCTGGATGGAGAGTGCCGGAATTGGTGATACGGTGAGAACTTCTCTTATTGTCTATCCTGAAAATGGTCGTATTCCTGACAGAGTAGAAGGTGCTCAGAGACAGTTTGGTGGACTGGGTCCGGATATTCCCAGTACTCGTCCAGTTCGCTTTGTAGTTGGTGGAATTGCTAAGGATGGTCCGGAGGATCGTGGTCTGTCTGAGCGTTGCATCGTAGGCTTTAACTCGGGACCTCCATTTACGCCGAGCCTCTACAATAACAATATGCAGATTTTTCAGAATCGCGATACTGCAGTAATCATGACCGAGATGATCCATGATGCCCGAATTGTACGTCTAGGCGATAAGCCTGAACTGACAGAAGACATCACTTTGTGGTCAGGCGATTCACGCGGTTGGTGGGAAGGCGATACTCTGGTAGTAGAGACTAAGAATTTTAACGGTCTGCGCCAGACATTTAGCTCAACAGGCAGTAATGAAGACATGGTGTTAACTGAAAAGTTCACCCGTTCCGCGTTTGATACTGTGGACTATGAATTTACTATAGATGATCCGTCCACTTTTACTGACAAGATCACGGCTATTGTTCCAATGACCAAATTGGCTGGTCAGATCTACGAATATGCTTGTCATGAAGGCAATTACGGTATGTTCAATATTCTTCGCGGAAAACGAATGGAAGATCGTCGTGCTACTGAGAGCGGTGGACAGTAAATTTTTTTAAATACCTGGCCATGCCGGGTGTGTTTTATCTTTGAATGAAGGGTTTTAAATGAAAACAAAAATAGAGAAATTTTTAAGTGCGGTTAGTCTGGTTTTTGCAATTGCGTTATTTGCCAGTACACAGGCTGTTGCTCAGAGCGGTGATATCGCTCGTACTCCAGATGGTAAACCAGACCTTAGTGGGATTTGGCAAGCAATGACCAATGCTCACTATGACATTGAGCCTCATGCTGCAGCGGAAGGTCCTCATTCAGGTTTGTTTGGAGCCCTTTCTGCAGAGCCTGGAAGCCTGGGTATTGTAGAGGGTGGCAGGATTCCATATAACGAGCAGAGTCGGCGAGTGAGAGATACCAATGCGGCGAATGCGCTGGAAAACGATCCCTTGGCTAAGTGCTATATGCCTGGCGTACCACGTGCGAATTACCTTCCGTTCCCATTTCAAATAGTTCAGTCAAACAGCGTGATACTGGTTGCTTATGAATTTGCTGAGTCCAACCGTATCCTTTATGTTGATCAGCCAGAGCTTGAATCTCAAGTTGATGCTTGGATGGGGCATTCCAATGCTCATTGGGAAGGTGACACACTAGTTGTTCGTGTTTCTGGTCAGATGCCTGATTCATGGTTCGACAGAGCGGGTAATCACCATAGTTATGAGATGGTAGTTGAAGAGCGCTGGACTGCAACGGGCGCGAATCATATTCAATATGAGGCGACTATTACTGATCCGAATACCTTTACAAGCCCTTGGACAGTAAGCTTACCGTTATACCGTCATGTGGATGAAAACATGCAGCTACTTGAATTCAAGTGTGCTGAGTTTGCTGAAGAATACCTGTACGGTGAGTGGCGTAAGCCAGGCACACCACGAGGTAATCCTCCGCAGTAAGTCTTTTGAAAATCAGAAATACAAAAGAGCCCGCAACGAAAGAAGCGGGCTTTTTTGTGAGTGGGGCTTTCTATTTCTAGTTTTGAGAAGGGAAGAAGCTAGCTATCTCGACCAAAGGCTTACGTCTTATATCAGGTATCCTCGCTCCATCTTCAGGATAACCCACAACTATTAGCATTAGCGGTTTTTCGGTTTCTGGTCGCTTCAGAATTTTGTTGAGGAATTTCATTGGACTGGGTGTATGAGTTAGGGTTGCAAGCCCCGCATTGTGTAAAGCACTTATCAATAAGCCGCATGCAATACCAACTGACTCGGTAACGTAATAGTTTTTCTTTTTCACTCCATTGCTATCTCGTTCAAATTTTTGGGCGAATACAACTATTAAATTGGGAGCTCTTTCCAGGAAAGGTTTTTTGGAATCTGTGCCTAGAGGGGCGAGAGCATCAAGCCAGTCCTGCGGAGCCCTCGAATTGTAAAACTCTACCTCTTCTTTTTCGGCGGCATGTCGGATTTGTTTCTTTATGTCGGGATCGGAAACCACTGCAAAATGCCAGGGCTGCCTATTGGCCCCGCTTGGCGCGCTTCCTGCTGTCAGCAGACACTGATGAATTATCTCTTCAGGAACGGCAGACTCTTTGTAGTCCCGGACGGTGCGACGTTTCTGCATTCGGCTCTGGAAATCGGTTGCTCGCTTCAGCATCTCCGCTTCTGGCAAAACTTCGAATTCCAGCTTGATGGTGTCCGGCTTGTGATCTTGTGAGTCTTCTATTGCCATGGTCAGTCTTCTATATGTCTATCCATCAGTAAGTAAGTGGCTATTCGACCCAGTTCAGGCCAGAGCCAAAGCATTGAGCGATGGTAGAAGCAAATCCTAAAAACCGCTAGTCTTATTGCTTGCAAGTTTGGACTTCCCTGAAAATAACGGATGAAAACTCAATGAATTCTCTACTAGGCCCACTAACATTAAGCCCATCAACCAGCCCTTCAATCGTTCAGTCAGTGATTAAATTATCATTGGCCTTAGTACTTGTCTGCGGGGCAGTAATTTCTAGCCCAAAGCTAATGGCTCAGGAAGATTTTGTTTTCTGGCCGGAACCCCAATACGATCCAGCGATTCCAACAGTGGAAGAAGTGTTGGGATATTCGACAGGCGAGAGAATTACCTGGCATCGCGATGCCATTAGATATTTTGAGGCCTTGCAGGATGCAGCTCCAGACCGGCTTGCTATCACTGAATATGCTCGTAGCTGGCAGGGGAGAGAGCTTATCTATGCGGTGATTTCCAGCCCAGAAAATATGGCGGAGCTGGCAACTCAAAAATCAAATATGCAATTGCTTGCAGACCCGCGAATAACGGACGAAACAGCAGCGCAACAAATTATTGAGTCTCAGGCTGCCATCACCTGGTTGTCTTATGGCGTGCATGGAGATGAGATCTCTTCAACCGATGCGGCTATGCTCACGGCTTATCATCTTCTGGCGTCGAGAGGAGATGATCGTGTACAGGACATTCTTGAGAATACGATAGTTGTAATCGACCCGATGCAAAATCCCGATGGTCGTGATCGTCTGGTGCACAGTTTCGAATCGTCCGAAGGCTTGTCAGCCGACTCTGATCCTCTGGCGGCGGAACACAATCAGCCCTGGCCCGGCGGCCGGACTAATCACTATCTATTCGATATGAATCGTGACTGGTTTATTCAGACTCAGCCAGAAACCATCGGGCGCACCAGTGCGATGTTGGAGTTTTATCCAGTAGCCTATGTGGATGCCCACGAGATGGGATCTGATGGTACTTATTTCTTCGCTCCGGAAGCAGTGCCTTACAATCCTCACCTGGCACAGGATCAACGAAACAGCTTGCAGCTATTTGGAAGAAACAACGCTAAATACTTCGATATGTTCGGCTTCGATTACTTCACTCGGGAAGTTTATGACGCCTTTTATCCAGGATATGGCGCCAGTTGGCCTTCCTATTTTGGCAGTATCGCAATGACCTATGAGCAAGCATCCTCTTCGGGGCTGGTAATCGAGCAGTACGATGGAAATGAGCTGCATTATCGGTATGCAGTGCGTAATCACTTCGTCACATCGCTGGCAACGGCGGAGACAGTTTCGCTTAATCGAGAGAAATTCCTTACGGATTTTTACAATTACCGAGCTTCGGCAATTGAAGAAGGTGAAGATGAAGATGTGCGAGCCTACATAATTCCTCTTCAAGCTGATCAGCCCGCAGCAAACAAGATGGCCGGTTTGCTTAGCAGGCAGGACGTTGAAGTGGGCAGAGCTCTTTCTTCATTCAATGCCTGCGGCGAATCCTATGAGGCGGGAGCATTTCTTATTCGTACTGATCAGCCATCCAAACGTTTTATTCGGACCATGTTGGATACTGATGTACCCATGCAAAGTGATTTCTTGGCAGAGCAGGAACGTCGCCGAGCCAGAAATCTGCCTGATGAGATATACGATGTAACGGCTTGGTCATTACCCTTGATGATGAACGTTGAAACCCATAGCTGTAACAGAGTGCCTTCAGGCGAATTTACCTTGGCAGGAACTGATCTCTATGAACCAGGAGCGGTTAGCGGGGGTGAAGCAAGTGTTTCCTATATCGTTCCCTGGGGATCGGCCCCGGCAGTACGATTTCTTGCACGTTCTCTTCGGGAAGGTATCGTACTTAAAAGTAACGATAAGACTTTTACCAATAACGGAAGTAATTATCCCGCAGGCAGCTTGATAATTGACGTTGCCGATAACTCAGAAAATTTATTCTCGGTAGTTAGCCGATTAGCAGAAGAAACCGGTGCGAATGTGATTGCGGTAGATGATAGTTGGGTAACAGAAGGCCCCAGCTTTGGTAGTGCTAATGTTGCTCGGTTTAATACGCCTAATGTAGCCATAGCCTGGGACGAGCCTACTGCTTCTTACAGTGCTGGTAATACGCGATTTGTTATTGAGAGGCAGTTCGATTTTCCAGTAACTGCGATTCGAGTGGAGCATTTACGTAGTTCCGATTTAAGTGGCTTTCAGGTTCTTATCCTTCCTCTTATGAACGGTGCAGGCTACAAGTCAGCATTGGGTGAATCGGGAATTGAGAATTTGCAGGACTGGGTAGACAAAGGAGGTGTGCTAATTAGCCTGGGAAATGCGACGCGCTTTCTTGCCGACCCCGAAGTGGATCTGATTTCAATTCGTCGTGAGAGAGCGGTTGTAGAAGTTGAGATTCCCGAAGATGAAGAGGAAGAAGAGTCTGCGGTTGAAGGACAGTACCTCACTGAGCTGGAACAGTATGAAGAGCAAATTGTGCCAGTGGAAGGGTTCCCAGATCCTGTTGCTGGTGTTTTAGCTCGTGCCGATGTGGATTCCGAACACTGGCTAAGTGCGGGAGTTGCTCCGGTTCTCAATGTCTTGGTTAGGGGTAATGACGTCTACACACCAATTCGTTTGAACGATGGTTTTAATGTGGTGCGTTTTCAAGGACCCGATGACTTGTTAGCCAGTGGTTATATCTGGGATGAGAATAGGCGTCAGTTAGCGTATAAACCTTTCGTTGTGTCAGAGGAAAGAGGAGAAGGGCAGGTTATTGCTTTTACTCAGGACCCTACGGTGAGGGCCTATCTGGATGGTCTTAACGTGATTCTAATGAATGCTATCTTTCGCGCTAGTGCCCATGCCAGACCGGTTAGATGATTACCTGTGGTAAGTAACTAACGGCCTAAATGAAAAAATCACCGAAGGCGTCTAAGCCTTCAGTGATTTTTTAGTAAACTCTTATTGTAAGAAAATCCACTATCATCGCATCTGCAGAAACGACTATCGCTCGATGGTGAACAGACCATCGACGTGATTTAGAGTGTTGATTTCATCTATTAGGTCAAAGCCGCCGACAAAGGTTTCTGCTTTATTCCCGCTGAAAACTCCACCTAGATCGCCACCAATTGAATTACTGATAAGTCCTGAAGAGTCAATAAGCAGGCCGTCGATCATATTGAGATTTACGCTACCCTGATTAATCAGACCATCGAAATCTACAGACCATGATTGGCCTCCACTAAGAATCTCAAGACTACCATTATTGATGCTGCCGTTATCGAAATTCACATCCATAGCAGCTATCAAGCTATTAATATCGCCGACGTTTCCGCTACCAATAAAGGACGAAGCTATTCCGGTAGTGTAGTTATGGCTTCCCTTGAGGTTCGCCACTGGAGTTGGGTTTGCTTCAGCAAAATAGTTGCTGGTGCTGATCTGAACGAGCTCATCATCCAACTGCTGGACTACCACCCAGTTGTTATCAATTGAATTGTTCCACTTGCCCCAAGCGATGTTGTGAGCATCTGTACTTGGTTCTGGCAGGCTAAGACTGCTAGTAGTTGTCACTGTAACCTGGCCATTGCTTTTAGTTGTAGTAGTTGTAGTGGTGCCGTCGGCATTGAGGGTTACAACTGCTGAACTTCCGTTAGGGCTAACAGTTGTGCTGCCGGTCACGTTGCCATCTTCGTCAGTTACGACGGTAACTGTCTGCCCATTTCTACTGGTTGTGGTAGTGGTTTGATCTCCATCTGATGAGGTAGAAGTTGAGGAACCATCTTCATTGTCTACAGTGCTTGTTTCGTCTTCTTCGTCGCTGCTGTTGTTTCCACTGCCATTATTCCCGGAGTTTCCAGAGTTACCGTTGCCGCTTCCGCTAGTTCCGGAATTGCCATTGTCTCCGGAGTTACCGTTGCCGTTTCCATTGTTACCGTTGCCACTTCCGCTAGTTCCGGAATTGCCACTGTCTCCGGAGTTACTGCTGCCGCTTCCGCTAGTTCCGGAACTGCCACTGTCTCCGGAGTTACCGTTGCCGTTTCCATTGTTACCGTTGCCACTTCCGCTAGTTCCGGAATTGCCATTATCTCCGGAGTTACCATTGCCGTTTCCATTGTTACCGTTGCCACTTCCACTAGTTCCAGAATTACCATTGTCTCCCGAATCTCCGTCGACTACGGTAGAATCAGAGTCAGAGTCAGAGTCAGAGTCAGAACCTGTGCCTGTGTCAGTTCCAGTGCCGGAATCAGAACCATTGGCGGCGTTATCACCTGAATCTTCAGGCGCTAAATCATCTTCCGGTTCGTCGACATCGTCGGATCGTAGGCCTAATACTTGTCCATCATTCAGCTGTAAGCAAAGCAAGGAATCGGTGGAACAGGAAATTGAGTTTGGAGAGTCATCTTCAACCGGGTTAATTGATAATGCAGATCTAGTCTCTTCTCTTTCGGTTTCAGCAAGAGTTGTACTTGTGCTGGTTTCCGGGGAAGTAGAAGCTATCAGCTCTGGTGAAGGAGACTCAAAGGAGAGGTTGCTGTCATCACTGGAGTCCTCTCTATTGTTAGCAGCGGCAGCTAAGACTGAATTATCCGCAGCCTGTGTGTTAGCTGGGTTCTGTGCGTTATCGGTATTTCCTGGTTGGTTCGTGCCGCCATCAGAATCGTCGGTATCACCATTTTGATCTGCTGAGTTTTCAGTTTGCTCTTCATCCTCATTGCTGTCTTCAGTTTCTTGGGTAAGATCAGCAGAGACGTCACCTAAGCCAGGAGGTTGAAGAAGCAATCCTTCTGGAGGTGAGTTTGCACTAACTACTCGAGCGAAATCAAAATCTGCTCCAATACCTAGATCTAATGTTCCTGCGGTATTTGAAATTGTTGTCCCGCCATCGTAGACGCCAGTTAACACTTCGCCTTGAGGCGTAATCACTGCCTCGTAATCGGTGCCACGAATACCTATGGTAGCGAAGTTGGAAATCCGTGCTTCATAAGCTTCCTTATTTTGTTGTCCGATATTACCCGTGATGGTTCGGAAACCACCCTGGACCAATTCAATTGTTGATTGGTCGTTTACCGGATCCTGCTCGTACTGATATGCCACAATGGCAAATTCTGTGGATTCTTTCAGGGCGATCAGAGCATCATCTACCATGCGTATTTGTGTCGATGCCGAAGGGGCCGTAAAAATCGTATCGCCAACATAGATTTCGGCACGGCGACTTAGCTGGCGAGAACTGCCATTTGCACCCTGTGCAACAACTGTAGTGGCATAGTTAATTTGGCCACCTAAATAGAGGTGCTATTATGCATTTCCTACAATTAGGTGACAATATGACACGCAAGAAAAGGCCCAATTTCAGTCCAGAGTTTAA
>Ga0233446_1002806_pt1 | contig 10683 bp, 7 predicted proteins | sample SI_124_October20_4_FD_182780 | JGI IMG/M metagenome (GOLD analysis project Ga0233446, IMG submission 182780) | Seawater microbial communities from Saanich Inlet, British Columbia, Canada - SI_124_October2016_120_MG | ecosystem: Environmental > Aquatic > Marine > Inlet | place: Canada: British... | reverse complement strand
CCCTGAATACATTGCCATTAGCGTAACAAATATCTATGTGTACAGGAAAGGCCACTATATCTCTCGACTTTTAAAAACTGAACCGGTAGCAAACATTGGCAATTCAATTTACATATATAAAATAATATCTAATCAGGTCAAGCTGGAATATTAAACCCACATGGGAATGTATCATTGCAGCATATCTGATTTGTCACTACCACGAAGTGCTAAATATAAACGGGACCACGTCCATTGCAGCACATACTACAGCAGCCTCTTGTTTCCTCGCAGCTATTAGACTACATTGACCATCTGCATTATCTGGGCTCAATGCTCAAAGTTGATTGCTGCTATTTGTGGGCGCGCCTATAACAATGTTTTATTTCTTTTTTCAATTTGAAATTTGAGAAAAGTTAGTAGATTCCTTTGTTTATAAGAATTTTCAAACAAAGAAATCAGTTGCTTTTCATTCCAGGAAAAGTAGGATCAAGTTCAATAGCATCTGGTCTTTCGTCGTTAGCATCAGCGCCTAACTGATCGCCAAAATGTCCTTCAAGTTGATCTGCTTCCTGCTCTTCGTCTAGTCTCTCATTCATCCAGACCCAGCTTCCTCTGGCTTGGTTAACATTATTCTTTTCTGGACGACCTTCAAAAACACTGCACCCAACAGTAAAAATAGTTATTCCTAAAACAACTGACAAAACTATAAATTTTTTCATACCTATTACCTTTCTGTTATTTCTTTATTCAAAATTTTCCGTGCTGCATCAGACCTGGTTAATTCAAATTTGTCCAGTACATGTTCCTGGAAACTCTCCATCAGAAGATAAATTCCTGGAGTAACGTACAGTGTAATAATCTGTGAAAAAATAAGGCCGCCGACAACAACCAATCCCAATGATTGCCTGGAAGCGCCGTCAGCTCCGATTCCAATTGCAATTGGGATGGCGCCCATAATGGCTGCAGCACCCGTCATTAATATTGGTCTAAAACGTACAATACATGCATCGTGGATGGCGTCAATTCTATTTTTGCCTTCTTTCAGGTTCTGGTTTGCAAAATCTACCATCATGATTCCATTTTTGGCAACAATACCCAACAGCATAAATAACCCGACATATGCATATAAATTAAGGACAGCACCAAACAGCAGAAGTGTTCCAATGCCACCAAACGCTGCGACTGGAAGAGTTGTTAGTACAGTAAAAGGATGAATATAGCTCTCATATAAAATACCCAAAATAACATACATTAAAAAAACTGCAATTATTATTAGAATGGCTAAAGATGCAATTGAACTTTGGAATTCCTGGGCCTCTCCTTCAAAAGTTCCATTCATACCAGACTGAAGTATTTTTGATGCTGCGTTCTCAAGTTGTTTTGTCGCGGCACCTATAGGGACGTTGGAGTCTAGGTTAAATGATAAAGTAGCAGATTCCAACTGCTGAGAATGGTTCACTTGTTGAGGTGATAGACGTTCCTTCCATGCAGCAATTGATTTGAATGGTACTAAATTTCCAGTTTTGCCTGAACGAATGTATAGTTTACTCAAATCATTCGGCATATTTTGATCTTTCTTAAGAACCTCCATTACGACATCGTACTGGTCTATGTCTGTTGTATATTGTGTCACTTTTCCCTGAGCATATGCCCATGCCAGTGTGTTTTCAATATCTTCGGCTGAAATACCAAATGTGGATGCCCTTTCCCTAAATAATGTTACATCTATTTGTGGCATAGTTAGCTTAACGCTTGTTTGTATGCCGACAAATTCTGGCATTTTCCCCATTTCACTCTTGAGTAAATCGGCACATTGATAAACGGTGTGCCTATCAGGGCCAGTTATTGTATATGAATACTTTGCTCCGCTTGCAGTGCTTTCACCACCGGTGCTAATTTGCAAAACTGGTATTGGTTCAAGAAAGACAAATCCCAGTGGATATGGAAGATAGTTTAATTTACCTCTCAATTCTTGTGATGACTGTTCAATAGGTTTTCGTTTGTCTTTATCTTTAAGGACTATTACAACAAAACCGGTTGACTGATCAGCCCCTACGCTTGTACCTGTCCCTGTAAGAAAATGACCAACATTACTATCCTTTTCCAGTGTTTTATCAATTTCTGCCTGAAATTTTTGCATCATCGTTGAACTTGTTCCTAATGGCGCAAGAATTCCTCCAGAAATAAGGCCGCTATCACCTACAGGTAGAAAACCTTTAGGAACAAGGATATAAAAGACAACGGTCCCGATGAGGCAAACAGCCCACATGAGCAAAGAAAGAGATCTGTGTTTGATAACAACATTTAATGTCTTTTTATAGATATGTATTAATCCACCAACAAACCAATCGGTAAAACGTTGTAACAAAGTTTTTTTATTCCCTTCAGAAACTGGTTTTAGCATTCTTGCACACATCATAGGTGTCAGCGTCAAAGAGACAATACCAGAGCAAATCACTGCAATAATAACAGTTAAGGCAAATTCTCTAAAAGTTCTCCCAACAACCCCACCCATGAAAACCAATGGGATAAAAACGGTAACTAATGAAAGTGTCATAGAAATAATTGTTCCTGTTATTTCCTTTGCGCTTTTTATAGCAGCGTCAAAAGGAGAGACACCTTTTTCGACAAGACGAACTGTATTTTCAAGAACAACAATAGCATCGTCGACAACAAACCCCACGGCTAGTGTAAGTGCCATTAGAGATAAATTGTCAAGGCTAAATCCAGCCAGAGACATGGCTAAGAATGTTGAAATAATTGACAATGGCAAAGCAATAGCCGGAATAATTGTATCTGAAGCACGTCCAAGAAAAATGAAGATTACAAGAACAACAAGAATGAATGCTAGCAGAAGTGTAAACTTTACCTCATTAATAGAATCTATTACTGTGACAGATTTATCATAAAAGATGCTAATTTTTGCAGATCCCGGTATTTCATTTTTTAGCTTACCAAGCAATGCTCTGATTTCTTTACTGAGAGCAACTGTGTTTGAGCCAGGTCTTCTACGAACCATGATAAAGACAGGCATTGATACTTCTTTTTCGCCTTTTTTGAAATACGTAATTCTACATACGTCATTACTGCTAGAATTAATAGCATTTCCAATGTCTTTGATTTGTATTGGAGCATCGTCTTGATATTTAACTATTAGATTACCGTATTCTTCTGCTTTGGTCAACTGACTATTTGGTTCAATGGAAAAAGCTTTGAGCTTACCGTTTATACTTCCGCCAGGAATCATTTGCGTACTTGACTGTAAGAGCTGTGCAATTTCATTGACATCAATATCATATGAAGCAATTTTATTGGGATCAACCTGTATTCTTTGTGCCGTTTTTGCACCATACACCTGTACTTCGGACACCCCTTCAATCATATTAATTCTCTGGGCTATTCTTTTGTTGCCAATATCATAAAGTTGTCCTGGTGTTAAAGTGTCAGAAGAAACCAGAATATATAAAATAGGCGAATCAGAGGGATTATATTTAGTATATTGTGGAGGGTCTGGGAGTGTTGGCAAGTTGCCTTGTGCGCGAGACAATGCTGCTTGAACGTCAGGTGCAGCTAAATCCACGTTTGTACTTAAATCAAACGTTAGTGTTATTTGGGTGGCACCTTCAGTATTATTTGAAATTATGCTTTTTAACCCTGAAATTTGCATGCATTGATTTTCGATTGGTGATGCTACGGCAGAGGCCATTGTTTCAGGGTTAGCCCCTGGGAGAGCTGCTGTTATGGTTATAACAGGGCTGTCGACGGATGGCAAATCGCTAATTGGCAATTTAAAGTATGCAACTATACCAAAAGCCAAGACAGTAATAACTAGTAAAACTGTCATGATTGGTTTTTTGATAAAAGTCGTTGAAATATTCATTGCCTATATGTTCCAAGATTAGTTGTTTGATTCTTTGGAAGGATTTGTCGGGATGTTATGTTTCGTTGTTGGTATCTGCATTTTTTTGTTCTGATTTTTATTAACAACCCTGTCTAGGTAATATTTGGGCGTAGGGGGACATTGAAATTTTGCCTCCTTTATTATCTTTACATTAACGTTAGGAGTAAGTCCCATTTGACCAACAGTAACAACTTTATTTCCTGGTTTTATAGCATTTTTTTTAACCGTTGTGATAGCAATATAATCGTTATGTTTTAAGCCTGGATTAACATAGTGAAGGATGGCTTTATTTCGTTCAATAGTAAAAAGATAATATCCTTTCAGACCTTGCTGAACAGAAACATATGGGACTAAAAGGGCATTTTTATCAATATTCAATATTAGGTAAACTCGAACAAATTGTCCTGGCCATAGCTCTTCTTTTGGGTTGGGGATAATTGCGCGTAAAAAAATGGTCCCTGTTTTGTTGCTTACTTCATTGTTTATGAATTCCAATGTACCAGTGTATAGCGCACCAGTTTTATTTTCTTTAACTTCAAACTCTTCAATTTGAACAACAACTTGAAGTTTATTTTTTTTCATTGAACCTCTAAGGCGAAAGAGGTTTTTTTCAGGAATTGTAAAGTCAGCGTAAAGAGGGTCGATAGATTTAATATTTACCAGCGTCGAACCACTATTTGCTGTAACAATATTTCCCGGATCAACCTCTCGTTTACCGGTAACGCCATCGATAGGAGAAGTTATTTTACAGTAATCAAGATTTATTTTGTTCTGTTCGATTGTTGCTTTATCAAGTTCTACAGTAGCCTGTGCCATTTCCAATTGGGTAAGATAGTTTATATAATCCTGCTCTGCCATTGCTTTGGTTTCTGCCAGTCGTTTATCTTTGTCAACTATATACTGTTTTGTCTTTACATCAGCAAGATCGCTTTTTAGCTGTGCGCTTAATTCATCTACCTTTGCTTGATAAATACGAGGATCAATGCTAAACAGTAAATCGCCTTTTTTTACTTCCTGGCCTTCTTTAAAATAGCATTTTTCTATTTTTCCAGTAACCTGTGATTTAATATCAACATTGTTGATAGAATTTAAATAACCGAATGATTCAATAAAATTAGGAACACTTTGCGTAATGACTGTTCCGGACTGAACCGGTCGCGCAAAATCCATTTTCGCCGTATTCTTTTTTTCTGAACAGCCCAAAATCAAAACTGGAAGAAATAACGATAAAACTTTAGATAAGCCAACAAAGTACTTTCTGTTTAGAATCATAGCAGATACCTTAATATTACAAGTTAAACTTGTTTGATTATACCTCAAGTCAAGAGGTAATAAATAATTGCTCAGGCTACGCTTTACAAACTACGGCCCTGACACACCGTCGTTTTGCCGCATTTTAAGTTTAAAACGCAAGTGTTTAAAAGTATCAGTTTATGCCCACGTTAAGTATATTTTGCTTATATGTTCATTCTACCGTGCTCTATATAGGCTAAAGATGCATAAGTTCTTGTCCAAAAATTAGCTTTTTCATCGGAAGGGTAAGCATCATCAAAGTCCAGCACCCAGCCATGGTCCTTGTTTGCATAAACATCTCTTAAAATATTGGCGACATGTTTCGGTTTCCAATTGAAGTTTATTACAAACTCCTTTATAAAATTCACTAAATTAATAGGCTGCAAACACATAGGGTTAGGCCAATGTAACATCCATCTAGTAACATCTGATAATCCATCAACTTTTTTTGCGTAATGGATAGCCATTCCAGGCTCAATGTCAGGAGTATTATCAAAATCCTGATGAAAACGATAAAGGTCTGAATGCTTGTATTCATCAATAAAGCCAATAAGAGAATCATTAGAATTTGGGATATGACCGGTAAATGTTTTTGCATATTCTGCAGCTTTTCCTAAATCCCACATACAGTCCAATACAAAGTCCATATCATTGTAACCCGTAGTTTCACTGCCATTAAACACCATCCCTACAACATCTACAAGCGGACTTCTGCTAAGTCCATATTTTTCCCAGTTTTTTTTATGGAGGCTGAACGGGCTTCTAATACATCTGAACGTTGGGGACCCTTCGGCCCAGCTATTATCAATATTGATACAGTTATTAATTGCATCTGATACAGTAACAGGAAGTCTACCACGGACCAAATTTGATTTAAATTCTTTCATTACAAGCAGAGCAATGTACTCAGAGATACGAGTAATTCCACTAAATACCCTGGCTGCTTTAAATCTAGTACGATGTCTTCTACGAATATCTGTTCGATTTTTTACCGTACAGTTTTTTATCAGTCCTTCTTCTAAAAAACCTATTGAAGCTAATGCTTTTGAAGAGTTTTGATGCACAGGATTATAAAATAGGATGTGTCCACCTGCTGCAGTATAATCCAGCATAAAAGGCATACCTTTATGTATAAAAATATCTTTTATAAAGTTTATAACAGGCCAAATTCTTTTAAAATAATATCTATGGCTATCTTTAGATGTAAAAAGTTGTCTCTGATCTTTGCATAAAAACAGTTCGAAATCCATTGGTGCCAGTATGGTATTGTAGCCTAATACTGGTAGATGTACCTGAAATCCTCTTCCTGCAGTGACATTGTAAAGATCTTTCTTCTCAAATGCCACGGCTGGAAAAGCGGGATCAGCTCCATATTCATCTATCAATGTTTTTTCATTGGCAAGAAAATAGTCAGTATTTGAATAACAGTTTTCTAGTTGAGGGAAAACAATTCTGTAATACTCCAGTATATCCATACTTTGCTCCTTAACCAGTTTTTAAGATCAGATTCTTGATTTCGCTCCACAGACTATTATATGCTTTTGAGGCAACAGAGTTTGTGCTAAAGTAAGTAGTAGGTTGTCGATATATTCCCATTTTTTCAATATCGGCATTATACGGAATATGGGTTTCCAAGAAGTTTAATTTTTCCTGTTTGGATGTATTAAGGATTTGTCGATGCATTGTTTTGCGTTTTTCGACCATGGAATAAAACGAAATCAGCTTTTGCTTATCAATATTAGTGTCTTCAAAAAAACGCAGTAGCTTATTTAGTGATACTATTGAAAGTGTCGTTGGTATAGTTGGTACAATAATATGATCAGCCGCAAAAAAGACATTTTCAGAAAGAAGCGTCACATTGGGCGGACAATCAAGTATAATTAAGTCATACTCTTTTTTAAAAGGCTTAAGTATTTCTTTTAGCCTTTTTTGGGAGCGTTTTAAGCTATCTAGAGCTATATCTAAATTTCGGTATGAGATGTCCGCGGGAAGCAAATCCAGTCCTTCAAAATCAGTCCCTTTAATATGTTTATCTACACTGCGCCCGCCGGCTAAAAGTTTTTTTTGACTAAACTTTTTAGACGGTTTAATTTTGAAATAAAAAGATGCTGATCCTTGTGGATCAAGGTCAATAAGCAACGTTTGAATATTTTCCAGAGCTGCTAGATAGGCTAGGTTGACCGCTGTTGCAGTTTTACCTACCCCACCTTTGATGTTATATAAGGCTATTGTTTTCATATATTTTTTGAATTCTATAAAAGGTAATTTTTTTATATCTATAAGTCTATTAGTCTTGATGACTAAAATACGCTCACGAAACCATGCTGAATAGCATAAAATATAAATTTATATTTTTTTCAGAGGCAAAGGTTTTAAATATTCTAAAGAATGCATTACGTCTTTTTTGTTTTTCCTGATAAGATGCCGAAATTAAAGCTCCGATTGTTGCAGCCAATTCTATCGAATTAGACGCAGAAGCATTTATGGTTAATAAATAATCTTCCAGATGAATTTGTTGTATAGAGTAATCATTAAATTCACCTAAACAATCTTGAAGTTTTTTTAATTGATTAACGAGTATGGTAATATCTTTTTTAGGGAATAGCTCAGAGAAAAATTCAACTAAATACCGAAGTTTTTTACAGTCGAGTCTTAGATCATGCAAGCTTGAGTCAGGCGATTCTCTGTTGATTTTAGTACCTTTTTTAAGGATTTTTTTAGATTTATTATAGATATGTTTGCGAGCTAGGTCAACAACAGGAATAGCTGAGTTTGTGCTATCAAATATATCATTGCTATTTTCTAAGAAATCTTTCCAGGAGTTAATAAATTCATGATAAGATGACGAATTTAATCGTTGAACTAGTTTTCTATGCTCGTATTTTTTTCTTTTTTTGATATTAATAAAAAATTGGTTTAATCCTTTGTGAAGGTGAGAAGGAAGCATTTGCAGATAGCTGTCTTTGTTGAGGAGATATACATCATAATCGCGAAGTTTATTTGTTGATTCTGCAAGAGATGCAAACTTGAGTTTGTATGGCAGGACAGCGCTTTCATTGAAAATAACCTTTAATAAATTTAAAATAGACCTTGTTCTTCTGATGGCTACACGAAAATCATGCAAAAACTCTGTGTCAATATCCTTTATAACGCCATCTTCATTTATTTTTATTATAGCTAGCAGGGAGAAGAATAGCTTCTTTACAGCATCGCTTGCTGGCATCTGTGCTTCATCAATATTGATAGGTTTAGCCGTATATTTCATTGGTATTACGCCGCCGCCATCAATAATCAGTTGCATAAAATCCTCTTGTTCTAGTGGTTGCATCTGATTTTGTATTGCAAGCAGGTCAAGCAATTTGTTGTAGTGTTTATTGTATCCTTTTATAGCTTTCAGTTTTAGGATCTTTCCTAAAAAAACATCTGAATTATCCAATGAAAAGCTTTCAAGTGACATCCGTGCTATAATCTTTTCTTCCGAGTCAACAATGTTACAAGGTTGTTGATCATTTTTTAAAGAAGCAAAAGCGATCAATGCACGAATACCTAAGATGTTCTTGAATTTGTTTTTTAAGTCTGAAGTTGGAAGGTCTTGCCAAAACTTAAGCTGCTTTGAAGAGTTAAAGGTAATAGGTTGAGTATTATTTTCAACATTTATCGCTTGTAGAGTATAATTTGTTCCGGTTTTACAAAAAAACAGTCCCTTTTTTTGCAAACTCAAATCAAACGTATCATAGTAAGTCAGGTTTATAGATTTGCCTGCTATTTTTTTTACAGGATACAAACTTTCTATTATTTCAATAACCTGATTATTATCTTTATTATCGACTAAAAAACTGTGAGCTTGCATATCTATATTAGGTTCAATCTATTTTCTCAAGTTAAACTTGTTTTATATTGTTATTTTGATTGGCAATAGCATCCCTTACCATACATAAGCTAAAGAGTAAATTCCTATACCATTAAATTAGCTTGATCTCTGAGAATTATTCGCTTAAGTTATTCGCGTATACAAATACTTTTATCCAAAAGAAACTGAAAATATTATGGCTGTAATCCCAGTTGTAATCGTATCCAACAACGACTAAGACAGTGATCACGATGTAATTCTCAACTTGTTAAAGATATAGTGGATTAATAAAAATGCTAGAAATAATTGCAAAAATATTTTGTTAATATAGACAAACCTATCCTCATTTCGAACTTTTGGCTTCCGATCAATCCTGGAGCAGTCGACCCGCACACGTCAAGGCATAAATCGCAGAATGAAGACCAAACCAACTTATCACACAAAGTCGCTAAGACATAAAGATTTTTCTTCACCACTAATGGACACTAATTTGCGCTAATAAATAAAGTTAATTTAAAGCAAAACTTGATATGGTTACGTTAACTTGACAGTTTGTGATGCAGCTTCATTGAATCTTTCATTAACTATAAAGGAGCATCTTCTGTGGGACCACTTTCTTTTGCAGGAGCGCTTTCTCCTTCCTTTGCTTTAGCTGCTGGGAGTCTTTTTCCTGTCGGTCTTAGCTTGCGGCATGCTTTTTTATGTCTTGCCTTCCAATCTGCAAGTTGGCATGGTTTGCTACAATAAGATACCTTTCCACACTTTCCGCACTGTTGTAACATTTCATCTGATCCGCTGATACCACAGCCATCACATCTTCTCATTGACAAATGTACATCAGACAGATCATCATCATCCAAAACTGCAATTTCATCTCTAGTTCTCTCCAAAGGTTCAAAATCTATCATGCCTGAATCTTTCAATACTTGCACCATAAAAAAAACACTGTTATGAAGATAATCTCCATGAGAGATTGTGTAGTAACCATCCCTCGTTTTCGTGAATACGACGACTTGTCTAATAGGCTTTACAATGGGGTGATCGCTGACTTCTTTAGCCCATCCTGCATCTATCTGATCAGACTGGGTATATATCATTGGTCGGTGGTAGGTATCCTGTCTATTTTCTCTTGAATATGAAAATTCTTCAAATCCGTTAGGTTCAATAGTTAATTGATAAATTACTGTTTCTCCATGTTCTATCTTTAAATGACTAGCATTCATATATTTGTGGTGCCATTTGTCTTCCTTATGAAAGCGAACCACAAAATCTGTGGCCTCTCCACGGGGCACATCAATATCATTTTTGAAAACGATATTGGCAGGGCCTTTGATCACATCGCCGAAACCAGTGTATGAAATAAGCATCATTACCAGCCATATAGTACTAATTATATGTCCAAGAGTTTTCTTCATCGAAGTGGATCCTTTTTTTAACCTATAAATTTTTATACACATTAACGTAGATTAAGGGCAAGTGAAGATTAATAAATGCACAAAAAGAAAAGCGGGCAGTAAAACTTGCGGTATACTTTTTCACATTTTTAACAATAGAGTGCATCTCCTCTATAAACTCCATCATCCTTATAATTGTAATATAAGGCATTTGAAACTAAAATCAATGAAGTTTTCAGCCCTTTTCAGACTTTTAAAAAATA
>Ga0233446_1002805_pt1 | contig 10685 bp, 11 predicted proteins | sample SI_124_October20_4_FD_182780 | JGI IMG/M metagenome (GOLD analysis project Ga0233446, IMG submission 182780) | Seawater microbial communities from Saanich Inlet, British Columbia, Canada - SI_124_October2016_120_MG | ecosystem: Environmental > Aquatic > Marine > Inlet | place: Canada: British... | reverse complement strand
CTGTAATTAGTTCGTTTTTTACTCATATTTTTTACTCCGAATTGTTGGGTTAAGTTTAACTCGTTCGAAATAAGAAATCTTAATTTGTTGTCTTAATTTGTTGGGGCACTATAGTTATCAAGAACGTTACCTATATTTATTCGCAAAAATCTCAAACGATTCATGGATATGTTCAACCATATCGCTATTAAGGCCATGATGACATGCTAGTAAAACCCCTCCTTTCATAACAGCATCTGCCACTGGGTAACCATTTTTATTTTTTATACACTTAATATCTTTAAACCCTGGTTGTCGCGTAATATTTCCAGTAAAAACCGTTCTAGTTTGAATATTTCTTTTTTCTAGAAAAATTTGCATTTCTCTTTTTTCAAATGGTGCTTCTTCTCTAATAGTTAATGGGAATGCTAACCAGCCTGTGCGGGAATTTTTTGTCTGTTTTGGCATAAAAAACCAATCTTTATATTTTTTAAAAAATTCTAATTGTTTGTTAAAAAAGACTATTCTTTTCTCTATATTGGTATTTAATTTTGAAAACTGAACTAATGCAAAAGCAGCTGAAATTTCTGATGGTTCTAGCTGATATCCAATTTTTTCAAATATAAATTTAGCATCATATTGAATTCCATCTACATCAATATTAAATCTGTTTTCAATAGCCTCTGACTCAATAAATAAAGAAGAGCTTCTACCCCATGATCTTAATAATTTTACACTATTTGCAATTCTGTCATCATTTACACACAACATACCTCCATTACCAGCGCCATTTATTACATGTGACCCATAAAAACTAGTAATACTAATATCCGATGCATACCCACTACTTTTTTGATTAATTAATCCACCTAAAGTATCTGCAGAATCTTCGATTACCCTTAGATTATATTTTTTTGCAATTGCGTATAACCTATCCCATTCAGCAATATTGCCAAACCTTTATACCCGCAACAAACAATAAAATCATTAATTCCATGTGCGGAATAAATTTTCATAATATGCCAAAGAATAGGCTTGTGACCAATCTTAATCATTGGTTTTGGAACATGTCTAGTTTCTTCACTTATGCGAGTTCCGTAACCACCTGCTAGAATTACTGCTTTCATAATATAAATTCAATGATAATCATTTATCAACCTCTCTACATATAATAAATCATCTTTTGTATCTACAGCATGAGTTGTATACTTAGTGGGTACCATTTTTACTTTAAAACCACTTTCTATAATCCTCATCATATCTATAGACTCTATAACTTCTAATGGTGTTGGGGGCATAACTATATATTCAAGCAAGAATTTTCTGGTAAATGGGATAACACAAACCTGTTTTTTCATTGGAATGTCTGCTGTTTTGTCTCTGGTCGGGATAGGCTCTCTGGAAAAATATATTGCATTACTTTGTTGATCACACACTACTTTAATACAATTTCTATCTTCAAACTCCTCTATTGATTCAATATCACCCAATAAGTTCGTAACTAAAATTTCATAATTATCTAACATTGGTTGTACCGCCTCACTAATCATCTCAGGATGAACCATTGGTTCGTCACCTTGTACCATAATAATAATATCGTACTGAACCCCGTCTGATTCTTCAAGATAACCTAATGCCTCTGCACAACGGTCAGAAGCGCGCTCATGATAATTTCCAGTCATTACTGCCACACCATCAATCGATTCTATATAATCTTTAATCTCCACATCACAAGTTGCAACCACCGTTTTTGTTAACAGATCACACTTAACAACATTTTCATAAACATGGCCAATCATTGGCTTACCAAGTATCTTTGCCATCGGCTTACCTGGAAAACGACTACTCCCCATTCTGGCAGGAATAATTGCTAATATTTTTTGTCTATTATTAACATTCATTTTTTGCCCAATTCATCATTTTTTTTATCCCTTCATCTATTTTTATCAACCCTTCAATCTGATAGTCAGTTCTCAATAATGCTATATCTGCAGTTATACCTAGTTGATCGCCTGGAGTTGGCCCTGAAAATTCTATATTTGCACTTTTGTTATGAAGCTTGATTAATTTGTCTAATATTTCTTGTACAGTTGTGTTCACACCGGTACCAACATTATAAATTTTTCCAGTCCCTTTATTATCCGTAAGTAATTTTAATGTAATTCGAACAACATCATCAATATAGATAAAATCTCGAAATCGATCAGGGGAACCCTTTACAACAATTTTATTGTTTTGCAATAGTTGAGCTAAATAAATACTAACCATTCCCTGCCTTAGATTCAAAAGGTTTTGGCCGGGGCCATAGACATTAAAAATACGTAACGATGTTGGTTGCAATCCTTTAGATTGATATATACGTAAATAATGCTCGCTAGCAAGTTTACCAACACCGTAGAATGATAGTGGATTACATGCATTCGTTTCCGAAATTGGAGCATTGTGGACTTTACCATAAACACTCATAGAACTTGCATATATAAACCGATTGCATCCGTTTGATAAACCATATTGAATCAATTTCAGCGTAGATTCACAATTTGTCCTCAAATCATATACCGGATCATCAAAACTAATTTCGCCCGATGATTGTCCTGCAAAATGAAGAATTGCATCAAATTTTGTTTTTTTTAATTGATCAATACTCTTGTCATCTTGACAATTTCCCTCAATAAATTTAATTTTATCAGGTAAATTATTAGCAAGCCCAGTTGACAAATTATCAATAGTCCATACATCGTTATTTCCTTCAATTAATTTTTTTGCTATAGCGGCACCGATAAAACCAGCTGCACCAGTAACAAGATATTTTTTTTTCACTTATTCCCTTTATATATAATCCCAATCAATGTATCACATTTGCCGCTTTTAATCAGATTTTGTTTATAACTTTCTTCTAATTCTTTACCAAGTAATTCAGAAAATTTACCCATGCCACCAGGACGACCATCTCTCGCCCAAACCATATGATTTGATAAATCATATCTTTGATCAAGTTGTATTTCAAAACGACAGCCAAGTTTATTGAGTAGATATTCTAGCGATTGTTGGCTGAAGTACCAAGGATGTGCCAATGACCAATAAAAACGCTCAAAATCGGGAATATCATAGATACTATATAAAGGATCTGCTACATTAGGTATCTCAAAAATAATTTTACCGTTGGTCTTTAAAAGACTTAACTGTTTTGATAAAAAAGATAATGGATCAGCAATGTGTTCTAAAACAAAAAAGTGCATAATTAAATCAAATTTTATTTTTGGTTTTTTATCTACCAATTGCTCAACTGAATTGTATACAGTTAAATTGTTATTTTTAACAAAATCACTAAATACGCCTGATGGCTCAACCCCAACACAATGGTTGCCCATTTTTTCCAAAGGATAGAGCATAAAACCTGAAGAGCATCCTACTTCGAGTAGGCTAATATTTTCTTTTAAATACGGCATCATGTATTTCATTCGACGCAAGCGAGTGCCTTCATTAGTACTAACATGGCTTTTCGCTTTTTGCCAGCCACTACTTTCTCCAGCCCTAGCTTCCATAAATTTTTCAAACTCTTTTGCATAAAATTGAGTTTCTTCATTTTGATTAAGTCTTGGATATTGATAAAAAATATCGCATGATTGGCAATGGAAAAAAGCATGTCCTCTTCCTTGATCTTGGCCATAAACATGACTAGTTACAACGGATTGGTGCGATAACCCTGAATAACAGAGCGGACAGTTATTAGGTAATGCCATATATATTCTTTTTAATTTGAATTTTTCTTCAATTGTGCTGAATGGTATAAAAACACTCCATCCGTACCATGTGCAATAAATCTATAACCTTGCTTAATTCTAATCTCTAATAGTTCTTGATTAGGCTGAACCACATGGTCACCACAAGGTATATTATGTTTTTTACAAAGGCTCATAATATTATTCATTGTATCAATGAATACTTGAGTATCAAATTCCCCTGTAATTCCCATAGATGCAGAAAGATCATATGGACCAACAATAATGGCATCTAGACCTTCCACTTGTAAAATATCTTCTAGATTATTAACAGCATTAACATGTTCAATTTGAGCAATCAACAGTGGCAATTGCGCTTCTTCCTTATACATGTCAAAATTCTTACCAAAAAGATTAGCCCGAGAAAAACCTACACCTCGAGTTCCAACCGGTGGCCAACAACATGCATTTCGCACTATCCTTAGCTGATCAGAGCTTTCAATCATGGGCGCTATAATACCGCCAGCACCAGCATCTAATGCTTGCTTACAATCCTTTGGTTTAGATTCTGCAATCCTTGCGAGTGGGAGTGTGCCACCCAATTCAACAGCTCGAAATAAATCAGGTAATTGATCTACACTAACCGAACCATGCTCCATATCCACGGCTACCCAATCATACCCCGATTGTCCCAAGATTTCGGATATAGATGCATGGGGGATCTGTTGCCAAGTGCCAATAGTTACTATTTTATTCAGTAACTTATCTCTAATACTTTTTATTAATTCAAATCTAAAAGACATTATTCATATAATAAGTGAAACACTCTTTAGTTAGTTAAAGGGTGTATTAAGTACTCTTGCCAACCTGGCAAGAAAAAAGAAAAAGTATGAATAAGGATACTCATTTAACTGAGTTTAAATATACCATATTTACCTGTATCTAATTATTAGTATTTTTTAATTACAAAAAATTAAAATTTCGATCATTACACATTCCGTTATTATCCAAGACAAAACCCTCTAAATAATAATTTGATTTTTTAGGTTGCCACTTTAAAGTCACCCTTGAATTATGCAAACATTTCTGTTTATTTCATTATGCTCTTCAAATTTCCAAATTCATCCTCTCGCCATCTTTCTTGAAAACCATCGCTAGTATGCCATCCATCTATTTTACCGACATTTAAAGATAGCCAGTCCTGAAAACTAATTGTTCTATGTTGTTTACTAACATACGATCTTGTATACCTCTTTTCATAATTGTAATCATATTTGTACCAGAACATATCCAATCCATTAGAGTCAACTACAATAAAGTATTTTTTTAGAACGTCCCACCATGATTCTAATGTCCAATCAAGCTCATAACCAATTCTTTTTAAATACCGAGCACAAAGGAAAATCTCACTTATCACTACAGTCGAATTAATAATTTTCTGACCATTAAAATGTTCTTTTATTTCTTCCTCCCAGTCACCAACATCCCAATATTTTAACAAATCCTCAGTTGTCCCGAAAAGAAACGTATCCGTTAATCCGTAAACTCGATATTTGCATGTAATCATGTCACTAGCAACAATTCTTCTCTTTTGTTGTTTTAATGAACTAGTTGGAAATATATCTGTCATTGAAATCAAATATGGGAGTATATCACCACTATAAAAACGCCAATCAGCACGGGTTTTCATTGAAAATTCTATTTTTTTAGACGATGCATATTTAAGGGCTGCGAGAGTGGACTTTACTTGTAAGTTTAAATTATAGCCGCTTACTTTTTCAGGCAATTCGTTCAATAGTAGAACAATATTTTGATCTTGGACTTGTTCAATAAAGCTTTTTGGTGTATCCATCCATGTAGATAGAATAATACAGGCATTAGGGAAAGTTCTCTTATAAAGTTTAATTGATTCAAGAGTAAAATCATTTTTCATGATAACAGGACCTTGAATTATCAACGCAAATTCGATATCACTAGATTTATAAAAGCTGACTGTTTTTACATCTTGTGATGCAACGGGCCTAACATGAAATGAAAAAAATGAATTTTTTGTAAAAAATGACAGAAAACCCTTGTCATCAATAATACGCCTCCCCCCAGCAGACTTTCCAATATTAGTAATAACTTTAAAGCGGGAATAACCTAGTGACTTCTTATAGAATTTAACCAATGAAAGCCCTCTATAGTATTTTTTAAATGACATTTTATAGTATTTTAGTTTTGACCAAAATACTGGGAATTTATTTCTCAAAAGAGACTTCAAAAAAGATTTCATTTATAACTCCATTAATTGCAGAAAAATATATTAGAATTTCAAAAATTTTAGCATGTCAAAATAGCTGGAAAATTTCTTGGTATAGTTAAAATAACATTTACTTTATTAGACTTTCTTTGAGATTATTTTTTTAAAGTTTTTATCACCCCAAAACCTCTGACAACTTATTAAAATTTCTTATATAGAACATCCTAAGAAGCCTTATTCTGGTTCAATTTTATACTTTCTTGATACACATCCATTGGTTTTTTATAGTCTAGCGTTTCGTGGAATCTACGATGATTGTAAAACTCGATATAGTCATCTACATCGGTAGTTAGCTCACCAATGGATTGGTATGCATTTAAATAGATTCTTTCAACTTTGGCGCTTCGCCAGAAGCGCTCAATGCAAATATTATCTATAGCTCTGCCTTTGCCGTCCATAGAGATAGTAATTCCTAGATTTTTAATCCTTTGAGTGTGTATCTCACTGGTGTACTGGTTGCCTTGATCAGTATTAAATATCTCTGGATGTGGGCACTTTTCTAAAGCATCATTGAGAACACTCATCACCAGTTGAGAATCCATGGTGTTTGATATCTTATACGATAGCACAGCCTTGCTGTGCCAATCAATAATAGCTGCCATATAGACCATACCACCTGCAATCTTGATATAGGTGATTCAGTACTCCATACATGGTTAGCATGGCTAATATTAAGCCCTCTGAACTTGTAGCTATACTTCTTGTGCTCTTTGATTGATATGGTGGTGTTAACTTGTTTAACGGCTAATACAGCTTGCAAGCCAAGTTCTTGGCGGTAGCGAGCTACCGTGTTTAAGCTTACCTTGATACCGTCTTCAAGTAGTTGCTTGTGCACTTTCTTCTCACCGTAGATCGGTATTTGTTCAAATACTTTAGTGATGTGATTCTTGATTATTTGTTTGGCGTGGTTAACTCGTGGCTTGTAGTACAAGCCACTTCGATTAATGCCAAGCAATTGACACTGATGGTTGATTGATAGCGTGGATTTAGGCGTAGAAGTTCGTAATGATGTTGGCTTGAGATCAATTAGCTGTTTTAGTTCAGATGAGCCCAAGCTTTTTAGCTTTTTTACCCCTCGAGGGGGCACTGAACAGAGTGCAAGCCATTCCTTCTCTACGGTTACTTTACCCACTAGTGCGGTAAGACGTTCATTTTGCTCTTGTGATTTAATAAGCTCTTCCTTATATTCTTTAACCGCCTTAGAGGGCTCCATAGCTATCTCTGCATTAGCAAGAAAGGTCTTCTTCCAGTTCACTAGATTCTGTGGAAGAATGTTGTGCTTACTGGCTATCTCAGCCAGGGTGCTTTCATTTTGTAGTAGCTCAAGCACTAGTTTTGTTTTGAATGCTGAACTGTAGGTTGTTCGCTTTTTACTCATATTTTTTACTCCGAATTGTTGGGTTAAGTTTAACTCGTTCGAAATAAGAAATCTTAGATTGTTGTCTTAAATTGTGGGGGTTTTATAGTATTTGAAAGTAACATTAACTAATTGATATTTTTTTTACTTCATTTATAATCAATTCTGTGTGCTTTTTTACTGCACTTGAATCTAATAAAGATACATATTTATCAAAGTTTAATCTTCTTAATTTCATTTTTTCTTGCGACACTTTAGGTTGTTTCATTTTTTTTATAAGTAAATCCTTATATTCGTCCTTGCTTGTTGCCACATCAAACATGTCCAATTCATTTTCAAAGCATAAAAAATCTTTATAGCTTTCATCCTGTGCCTCTCCAAACAATGGGTAAATTACAGGCTTGCCCGCAACTGAAGCCTCTAATAAAGTTGTTGAACAAAATCCAGTTACAACATCTGACTTTAAAATTAATTCTTGTGCATTAAAAGATTCTCCACATATTTTTAAATTAACTAAATTTAATGCATTTATACTTTTTAACAAACTCTCAGTTTCACTCCATTTAACACCCTTGTGTTTAATAATAAAATTAATTTTTGGATTTTTGATTGCTAAATCTACAAAAGAGGTATGTACATCATTATGCAACTTATGCCAACCAAAGTCGTTCTCTATCCCCATATATCCTCTTAAAGAATTAGTTACGTTGAAACTAAACAATGTAATACAATTATTGTTCATTTTATTTTTTTTACCTTTTATATCATTGAGGTACTTATCCATTCTCAATGAACCAAGCGCATATATGTCATTTGTACTGATACCACTGTATTTGTCATATATATTTTTCATAATTTTATTATGAAAAACTATAGATGTTCCAAAAAAACCCGTATCTCTTAATGACTTAGCTCTATACACAGTAGCTTCATGTATGTGTTTAGTTAATACAAGATTTTCCCTGTGAAGTACAATATAAGGGGTGCCAATACTAGTTGATACGGCACCCCAATCAAAATCCTGGTTATAGAATAAACCTGCACCAATAACACAATTAATATTTTTTTTGAGATATATCGCCTTAAGCAAGTATGATAAATACCTCCTCAATCTTATCCTGTCGATATAAATTGAAGAATTCTCGGGTGGATTTTTAAATTGCTCTTTTGAGGACCTATCTTTGTACGCATAGAAAACCCTGGTTTGCCATTGATATGGCATCAACAAAACTGAAAATCCAGATCGAGCTAAAGATTCTAATTCACCATCACGAAATCTATCGGGGTTTATAGCTAATATAGTTATTCCATTATTTTTAACAAGAGGCGTGCATTTAACTTCTTTTAATAAAAAAATTATTGGAAGATAGAATGGCCACAATATAATTTTATTTACAATAAAATTAACAATAAACTCTAATAATCTACTCATACTTTAAAAACCATAAATTCACTTTTAAATAATTTCTTTATATTCTAAAATTTCCACTGTATTATTCACACCCAGTTTTACTATTTGATCACAATCCTTTAAAGTGGTTAGCCTATGGGCAATAATAAGGACAGTCAGATCCTTGTCCAGATTTTTTATTGTCTGCATTATAGAGCTCTCAGTTTCATTGTCTAATGCACTTGTAGCTTCATCAAATATCAACACACTAGCCCTCTTATACAATGCCCGAGCTATACCTATCCTTTGCCTCTGTCCACCAGATAAACGAACCCCACGTTCACCTATGCGCGTCTGAAAACCATCTGGAAGACTTTCAACTAATTCTAGAATTTGAGCTTGTTTAGCAGCTTTTATTACTCTATTGCCGTCAATTTTTTCTATAGCACTGCCAAATGCAATATTTTCTTCTATAGAGTTATCAGATAAATAAACACTTTGCGGCACATGCGCTATGTGAGCTTGCCATGACCTATAGTTTTTGTTGGTGATAACCTGGTCATCTATAAGCATCTCCCCTTGTGTTTGAGATAATAACCCCATAACAATATCTAATAAAGTACTTTTTCCACTGCCAGTAACACCAATAAAGCCAATATGCTTTGATTTATTTAAAGTTAAATTAAAATCCTTAAGAACCCAAGGCAAATCTGATCTATAACGAAAACTAATGTTTTTCAACACTATGCTTTTATTAAATTTAATAGGAATTGGAGGCATCTCACTACTATAGTATGGAAGCTGCTGCTCTAATAATGCAATTACGTCTTTAAGTGAATATTTTGAACCTTTTATTGAATTGTATGAGCTATATATTTGCTGTATAGCTGGAAGTACCCTCTGAGCAGCCAACGCAAGAGTTCCAAGTACCGGAATAACAGTGCCCACTCCCCCTTGTTCCTGAGTTGCTATATAAGCAAATATAGCAATAAGTGTCATGCCAATTGCCTCCATTACATATCTAGGACTAGCTCCAATAAATTTATTTTTAGCCGCTGCTTTTCGTAATTCTGTCTCAGAATTTCTAAAAATACTACAATAAAATTCTTGAGATCCATCTATTAGCACATCCCTTATGCCGCCTAATCCTTCTTGCAAAGACTTAATCATAAGAGTAGATTGACTAGCAATGCATTTGCTATTATTTTTAACTTGCACTCTATTATAAAAAGCTATTATCCAATATAGAATCCCAAAACCCATAAAGACCGAAAGTGTAATAGCGGTATCAATTATAAGGAGTGCTGACAATATACTAACAATCATCATTACTGAACTTATTATTGATAGAATAGGCATAATAAAACTTCCGCTTACTGCTTTGGCCTTCCGAGTAATACTATTAATTATTTCGCTACTATTACGCGACACATGAACCAAATAACCCTGGTACAAAGTACGACGATAAATATCAATGCTTATGTCAGATCCAGCAGCATATGAAAGTCTTGTCATGACATAAAGTAAAAGTAAGCGAATGGCAGAAGATACCAATACAGCAGCAATAAAAATAATAGTAACTGGAAGAATGAGTTGACTTGATTCTGTTAGTTTTAAAAATTGTACAAATGGCTGAAATATTGAATGCTGAAATATTTGATCTGGCGCAGTCAATACACCAAGAAATGGCAGCACTGCACCTATACTAACAACCTCAGCAAAAGATGACAGGATCATCAGTATCAATAAAAAATAAAAGTGCCTTTGACGGCGTTTAGGGAATTTTCTCCACAGTATTTTTAGCACGTAATTGTAATCCTCCCATTTCTAACGCTTGCTAAAAATAGAATCTCCGTTGTTTAAATAGCCTCAAGTAGCTTTCTTGGTGGAATCCCACCAATCGAACTATGAGGTCGTTCGTTATTATATACCCAC
>Ga0233446_1002801_pt1 | contig 10699 bp, 8 predicted proteins | sample SI_124_October20_4_FD_182780 | JGI IMG/M metagenome (GOLD analysis project Ga0233446, IMG submission 182780) | Seawater microbial communities from Saanich Inlet, British Columbia, Canada - SI_124_October2016_120_MG | ecosystem: Environmental > Aquatic > Marine > Inlet | place: Canada: British... | reverse complement strand
TTAGCAACAGTTGAACATTCATAGCTTGAAGAACGAGACGAATTAGTTACAATACCGTATCCAAAAGCGATCCTATTACCGCTCTCAATCACGAGCCACAAAGCTACCCTCACCGTTTGAAAAGGTCAAATGTTAAGTACAGTTTTAGTCAAAGATTTTTCTGAAAAGTTTCATGCAATTTTAAATTTTCCTAAAAGAAGGTTCCTCTTCTACCTGATTGTACTGGTGATTTTTGTTGTTTTGGGAGGCTGTGGGAACAGCGATTACACTTGGGGGTGGTATGTAATTACGCCATGGCACCCTGCAGGACTCAGTAACATTCAGTTTCTGCTCAGTGGTCTGGGCTACACAATCCTGCTTTCACTTTGCGCAATTGTGATTTCCATCATGCTTGGTTTGATTGTCACTCTTCCAGCCTTGATGAACAACAATCTCGCACGCCGTATCAACAGGGTTTATGTTGAAATATTCCGCTCAATTCCCGTGCTGGTCATGCTACTCTGGGTGTATTACGGATTGCCTCCAGCCTTTGGCATCCACTTAGAAGTTTTTTCTGCTGGAATTCTGGGACTGGCCCTGTGCGACAGTGCATTTGAGGCTGAAATTTTCCGTGCCGGGATTCAATCAATTGGGCGTGGACAACATGATGCCGCCGATTCACTGGGGCTGAACTACTGGAAAAAAATGCGGCTGATTATTTTACCGCAGGCTATCAGAGTCGTCCTCCCGGCCATTGGCAACCAGTTTGTCTACATGCTTAAAATGTCATCGCTGGTGTCAGTGATCGGCTTGACCGAACTCACCCGCAGAGCTGACGAACTGGTTGTGAGTCAGTACCGGCCACTGGAAATATATACCTTCCTTGTCCTGGAGTATTTCGTGCTGATCCTCTGCATCTCCTCCGCAATGCGCTGGATGGAGAATCGACTTCGATCTGTGGAGTTCTAAGATGTTTTGTGTAATAATCCTGCTTCTCCAAAATTCTGACAAGATTTTCAGGCTTCTCAAAAGAAGATAGTTAAATGATAGAAATTATTTTGTATTGACATATAGCTAATATGTATGTACATATACTAGTAAAACATTGTGTACATGATTCTTGATGGCTTCGTAAAAACTACTAAACTAATAATTTGTCATCTCGAACGAAGAGAGAGATCTTAATTATATCAGTGCTTAAGATAAAATAGATTTCTCACTTTGTAAGCAATGACACGTTTGTATGACTTTTTAATAATTCAGTATGTTTGATTTAACATTATTTGAATTATCTCTACATAGAATGATGTATAAAACACTCGACATTCATCACCTTAAATTAAAGGAGGCACCTGACACATAAACCTAAATACAACAGTACTACAACTTAAACCATGGCTACACATTGGCCTTTCAATAAATTATTTCTATCCATACAAGAGGTATAAATGAAACTCAAAAATATTCTTTCTTTAATTCCGGCACTTTTTATGTTTTTTGGAATTACCTGGGCAGACACAGTTAAAGTCGGCTTCAATGTCCCCCTGACAGGCTTTGCCGCAGCAGATGGGGAATCGGCTCTCAACGGAGCTAAACTCGCAGTTAAACAAGCAAACGCAACAGGCGGTATCAATGGTAAACAGATCGAGCTGGTAATCTATGATGATCAGGCTTCACCTAAGGAAGCCGTTCCGATTGCCAACCGCTTGATCGAAAAGGATGGTGTCAAAGTGGCAGTATCCGGAAGTTATTCAGGTTCTACCCGTGCTGCAGCAGGAGTGTTTCAAGCCGCTGGAATTCCATATATTTCAGCCTTTGCAATACATCCTGGAATCACACGTGCCGGTAAATATGTTTTCCGTACTTCCTTCATGGGAGAGGTTCAGGGACGTGCAGGAGCATTATTAATTGGACAAACTCTGCAGCTCAAACGTGTAGTAGTCATCACTCTTAAGAATGACTTCGGAAAGTCCCTTGCAGCAGGTTTCAAAGCTGAAGCAGCTAACTTTGGAATAGAGATTATTAACGAATATGAGTATTCAATTCGTGACCGACAATTTGGTCCTATTGTAGCAAAGGTTAGAGCAGACAAACCGGACGCGATTTACGCTTCAGGTTATTTCTTCACCGCAGGACCTTTAGTCAATCAACTCCGTTCCGGAGGTGTGACTGTACCAGTAATTGGACAGGAAGGTTATGATTCCGAACAGTTTATTAAAATAGCCGGAGCCGCCTCAGAAGGTGTGATCATAACTACATCACTTGATCGTGATTCAAATTCTCCTGAAACGCGTTCCTTCATTACAGAATATGAAAAACTAACCGGAAATAAAGTCGACATGGTAGCTGCTTCAGGGCATACGGCATTGAATGTCGTAATTACGGCTTTACGTAAAGCCGGTACGAGCAATCCGGAAGCGATAAGAAATGCCATCGCACAAACACAACTCACTGCTGCCACAGGGCATATTTCATTCAACGCACTCGGAGAAGTCCGCAAGAACGTGCAGGTTCAGATTGTCCGTAATGGCGAATGGCATTACCATTCTGAAATCCGTGATCAAAAACTGCTGGCTCCACCAGAGTCTTGATTTCTAATTTTTTAGAGGGAAGCATACTAAGATTGTGATGCTTCCCTTTCTCCTCATTTTCCTGACTGATGCTTTATCTAGAACTCTTTCTTCAAGGTCTACTGCAAGGCAGTATCTACGCCTTGGTTGCCGTGGGTCTGACCCTCGTTTACGGCTTATTACGTATCCTGCATGTAGCCCATGCAGGACTCTACACCTTGGGCGGATACTTCGGTGTTTTGGTATTCAACAGTACCGGAAGTTTGATGTTGAGTGGAATCGTCGCCATGTTTGGAGTAGGTATTTTAGGTGTAATTATCTACCGCTTGTGTTATGAAGCTATCCTGGATCAACCACCTTATGTCCCTTTGATTGCCTCAATCGGTCTGTTCATTGCGATGGAGGAATTGTACCGGATACTTTTTGGTTCATACGGCATATCCTACACTAATCCACCTCTTCAACAAATGCTCCCACTAGGTGGCATGTATTTGCGGGAAGGAGAATGGGTAACAATCCTTGTCAGCATTATTTTAATAGGAGGGCTTGCCTGGCTTTCCAGCCGTACTCGCTTGGGACTTGCCTGGCGCGCAACAGTAACTGATCCGCAGATGGCGGAATCTTTCGGCATTGACCCTATACGGGTACGCTATTTTAATTTTTTCATCGGTTCAGCTCTCGCAGGAACAGCAGGCATGATTGTCGGCATTCTGAATAACCTTGTAGAACCGACGATGGGGAGTGTCCCAAGTTACAAAGCACTCGCAATCATTGTTCTTGGTGGTCTTGGTAGTGTCCGGGGAACACTTGTTGCGGCACTGATGCTTGGTGTGGTGGAATCCTTTGGTACAATTTACCTTGGAAACGTGCTGAACCGAGACGCGATTGCTTTTGTTTTTTTGATCCTTGTGTTGATGGTACGTCCACAAGGTATGTTTAGAGGAGTCTGAAATGGGATATGAAATCAGTCTACTCACCTTCATGGGTATCAGCATCATTGGCAGTCTAAGCCTGAATCTAATTACAGGATTTTGTGGTCAAGTGAGCTTGGGACATGTCGCTTTTGTCGGTATGGGTGCATATACAGCCAGTATTTTGACAAAAGCAGATACGCCTTTTTTTGTGGCTCTTTTGGCTGGGATGCTGCTCGCAGGCTCATTTGGTGTCATGGTTGGACTTGCAAGCCTGAGGGTTCGTCATGATTTCCTGGCTATCACAACAATGGGTGTCAACTTCGTTTTCCTTGGAGTAGTTCGTGAGCAGGAATGGCTGGGCGGTGAATTGGGTGTTTCTTCGATTCCTGATCCAGGATTAGGAAAATTAGGATTTCTTGCACTGGTTTTAGGATGCGTAATTTTAGTAGCTTTGTTGAGTTTGCAAATCCGCAGGTCCTGGATGGGTTATGTTTTTGAGGCAGTTTCCGGAGACGAAGACACAGCCCGGATGCTCGGCTTGGATGTTTCACGCTACAAACTGATAGCCTTTGCACTCGGCACAGCTTTGGCTGGTCTCTCCGGAGGACTTTATGCTCACCACGTTCGTTTCATCTTTCCAGACAGTTTTGCTTTTGTTGAATCCATCACTCTGTTGGCTATGGTTGTCATTGGCGGCAACGGGTCAATCCTGGGAGTTATCGTAGCTTCGGCATTGCTGAGTGTATTACCCCAGTGGTTTCAGTTCATCGGTGACTACAAACTTCTGCTTTACGGCAGTTTACTATTTGTCGTAATGCGCTTCAGCCCTGGTGGACTCGCAGGTTTAGCAAAATATATTTTTCCTAAAAGCAAAAAGTCTTTTGGGCTGAAGGAGAATCGATGAGTTTGCTGGACATCCGCAATATCTCAGTACGTTTCGGAGGTGTACATGCACTTGAAGAGGTTTCGCTGAATTTGAATCAGGGAGAAATTCTTGGTTTGATAGGTCCAAATGGTGCTGGTAAGACGACTATGTTAAGAGTGATTACAGGTGTGGTTCAGCCAAATCATGGTGAAATTGATCTGGAAGGAGAAATGCTCAACAACCTGTCTATACCTGCTAGAGTACGTAAAGGCTTGGGATTTGCGCAACAGTTGGTACGACCATTCAGGGAAATGACCCTTGCTGAAAACGTTGCTCTTGCTGCTGGAGCAGAACAAACAAAGCATCCGTGGCGTTCGATGTTTCGTGTCGATCGCAGGGAAGCATTGCGGGAAAGCTTGAAATGGCTGGCAATGGTCGGAATCGAAAATGCTGCAGATTCATATCCAAATGCTGTTCCCCTGGGTTACCTCAAGCGTATGGAGGTCGCACGTGTCCTGGCTCTACGCCCCAGAATGTTATTACTTGACGAACCTCTAGCCGGCCTGAATCAGGTCGAGGCTACCGCATTTGCTGACATCCTGGTGGAACTCAACAGTCAGGGACAAACGATTTTGCTCATAGAACATAACCTCGCCGAAGTACGACGCATCTGCTCCAGACTGGTAGTTTTGGATAACGGGTGTAAACTCGCTGAAGGTTCTCCTGAAACTGTGTTAAAACAACCCGCTGTGCTGGAAGCCTACATTGGTCAAGGAACCGTTCATGCTGAAAATTAATAAACTCTCTTGCGGTTACGGTTCTTTGACGGTGGTACATGAACTGGATCTGAACGTTAGTGAAGGAAGCATTCATGCTCTGGTCGGCGCAAACGGGGCAGGCAAATCTACTACTTTGATGACTATTGCCGGACATGTACAGGTCAAATCAGGAAGCATTATGATTGGCTCAGAGCAGCTGGATCAAGTACCTACAAAAGAACGGGTTAGGCGGGGAGTCGCTCTCGTGCCTGAAGGCAGACGTTTATTTTCGGATTTGACAGTCAGGGACAATTTAGAAGTCGGCGGTTATTCCTTACCCAAGGAAAATATCTCGCGTAATTTAGAACGGGTATTGACTATGTTTCCTCGACTTGGTGAACGTATAAAGCAGGAATCAGGTTTACTATCCGGTGGTGAACAGCAAATGCTGGCCATTGGCCGCGCTTTGATGGCAGAACCCAAACTGTTATTACTTGACGAACTTTCACTTGGACTGATGCCGCGTATGGTTGAGGATTGTTACATTGCGCTTCAACAACTCCAGAGCGAGGGCATGACGATCCTGTTAGTGGAGCAAAATACTCAACAAGCACTTTCAGCAGCAGACGATGTGACTGTGCTGGAGTCCGGTACTGTCGCCTGGCAAGGTACTGCTGAAAAAGCGAGACAGGATTCAAGCATCATCGAGGCTTATATTGGTTTGAGACGTGAACCAAAAACTGATTGATGAAATTATCTGAAAACAGCAATGAGCTTTTCAATCCTTTACAATAACGCACAAATCGCCACTATGACTTTGGACAAACCATATGGTTTGATCGAAAATGGTGCTGTAGTGATTTCAGCTGGTCTGATTCAGTGGGTCGGTCCTGAAAAAGAATTACCGGTAGAATTTAATGGTCTTCCGGAAAAGGATTTAGATGGTCGTTTGCTGACGCCGGCACTGATCGATTGTCACACTCACCTAGTTTATGGTGGGAGCCGCGCGACTGAATTTGAATTACGACTGGAAGGCGCGAGTTATGAAGAAATTTCCCGAAGCGGCGGTGGGATCTTAAGCACGGTTACAGCAACACGAACTGCCACAGAAGAAGAATTATTTTCGCAGTCACTGCCGCGTTTCGATGCACTGCTTGCGGAAGGTGTGGGAACAGTTGAGATAAAATCAGGTTACGGTTTGGATCTCGAAACCGAAATTATAATGCTGCGTGTAGCCCGTAAATTAGGCAGTGAACGAAATGTACGTGTGAAAACAAGCTTCCTAGGTGCTCATGCAATTCCTCCGGAATTTAAGGGGAAGGCGGATGCTTACATTGATTTCGTTTGTGAAGATGTATTACCGTTAGTGCATGAAGAAAAACTGGCTGATACAGTGGATGGTTTTTGCGAAAATATCGCATTTTCGACTAAACAAATTTACAGAGTTTTCGACAAAGCAACAGCTTTGGGGCTGCCCGTAAAACTTCATGCGGAACAGCTTTCCAACCTAGGAGGAGCAGCGCTTGCCGCAAATTATGGTGCATTGTCAGCGGATCATTTGGAATATCTTGACGAGGCCGGAGTTCAGGCAATGGCCAAATCCGGAACGGTCGCAGTCTTTCTTCCTGGAGCATTTTACACTCTGCGTGAAACACAGTTTCCGCCGCTTAATTCTTTGCGGAAAGCCGGAGTTCCACTCGCAATTGCGACTGACTGTAATCCTGGATCTTCTCCACTGACTTCGATTCTGCTCTGTATGAACATGGCCTGCACACTTTTTCGTATGACTCCTGAAGAAGCTTTATCAGGAGTAACCCGTGTTGCCGCGCAAGCACTAGGAATTGGACATGAAGTTGGTACAATTGAAATTGGGAAAAAAGCTGAATTTGCGGTATGGAATGTAGATCAACCCGCTGAGCTTGCCTATCGAATAGGGTACAATCCACTTGCAGAAATGCTTGTTGGCCACGGAGCGCTAGGATAAAAAAGGGAAATGAAACTAGGCCACGGAGAGCACGGATTAAAAAGATAAAATAAAAATGCTAGTAGCCACGGATAACACGGATAAAAAAGATAAAATAAAAATGGGTATTTGCCACGGATAACACGGATAAAAAAATAAAATAAAAATGGGTATTTGCCACGGATAACACGGATAAAAAAGATAAAATTAAATAGATTTCTCGCTTCACTCGAAATGACACTTTATTATGACTTTATACGAATACATCATAAAAATAACAGTGTAAATCCGTGGCTGAAAATAGCGCACTAACACTAACATAATATCCGTGAACATCCGTATTTATCCGTGGCTGAAAATAGATCCGTGTGAATCCGTGGCTGATAAAGCGCACTAACTCTAACATAATATCCGTGAATATCCGTGTTTATCCGTGGCTGAAAATAGATCCGTGAATATCCGTGTAAATCCGTGGCTGAAAATAGATCCGTGAACATCCGTGTTTATCCGTGGCTGAAAAATAGCCGTGTAAATCCGTGTAAATCCGTGGCTGATAAAGCGCACTAACACTAACATAATATCCGTGAACATCCGTGTTTATCCGTGGCTAAAAAATATCCGTGTGAATCAGTGGCTGATAAAGCGCACTAACACTAACATAATATCCGTGAACATCCGTGTTTATCCGTGGCTGAAAATAGATCCGTGAACATCCGTGTAAATCCGTGGCTGAAAAAGCACACAGACCCTAAAACAATATCCGTGAATATCCGTGTTTATCCGTGGCTGAAAAAGCACACAGACCCTAAAACAATATCCGTGAATATCCGTGTAAATCCGTGGCTGAAACAAACGTAATTATTGGAGATAGTATGAGTTTAAATCTCACACCGGGAAAAGTCAGTTTGGCTGATTTGTCTCAAATATATTGGGAAAGTCCTGCGGTGACCTTAAATACGGAAGCAAAACAAGCAGTCGAACAGGCCGCCAGTTTTGTTGAAAAAGCAGCGAATGCCGATGCTCCGATTTACGGTATCAACACCGGATTCGGCAAACTTTCCGGTATTCGTATTCCTGCGGAACAAACCGAACTCCTGCAAAGAAACCTGATCCTCTCACATTGTTGTGGAGTCGGAGAACCGCTTCCGGAAAAAATTGTCCGTATGGTAATGGTGCTTAAACTCCTTTCGCTGGGAAGAGGCGCTTCCGGAGTACGCTGGAAAGTGATTGAACAAATTGAGGAGCTGCTGGAAAAAGGCGTAACCCCGGTTATTCCGGCACAAGGCTCGGTTGGAGCGTCCGGAGATCTTGCTCCACTGGCGCACATGACCGCAGTTTTAATTGGAGAAGGGCAAGCGAATTATCAAGGTCAGACATTTTCCGGAGCAGAAGTCTTACAAATAATTAAGCGTGAACCTTTGGTTTTGCGAGCAAAGGAAGGCTTGGCGATGATCAACGGTACGCAAGTTTCCACTGCATTAGCTTTGGCAGGAGTTTTTGAAGGCTGGCGCTGCGTCTTAGCTGCATTGATAACGGGAGCACTTTCGACAGATTCAGCCATGGCTTCGACTGCTCCGTTTCATCCGGAGATTCAAAATTTACGCGGACACCAGGGTCAAATCGACGCTGCACAAACTTTACGCAATTTGATGCAGGATTCGGAAATACGGGAATCTCACCTTGATGGAGATGTGCGCGTTCAGGATCCGTATTGTATCCGTTGTCAACCGCAGGTAACCGGAGCTTGTATAGATTTGTTGCGACAGGCAGCAAACACACTCTCCATCGAAGCAAATGCTGTCACGGATAATCCACTGGTTCTCTCCACAGGTGAAACGGAAATTCCGCTGCAGATTGTTTCCGGAGGCAATTTTCACGCAGAACCAGTCGCTTTTGCTGCAGACCAAACTGCTTTAGCACTAGCCGAAATAGGAGCAATTGCTCAACGACGGATCGCACTCTTGGTTGATCCTAAACTCAATTTTGGCTTACCTCCTTTTTTGTCTCCGGACGCAGGTGTTAATTCCGGATTTATGGTGGCAGAAATAACTTCCGCAGCGTTAATGTCGGAAAATAAACACCTGGCCAATCCATGTTCAACTGACTCCACTCCGACTAGTGCAGACCAGGAAGACCATGTTTCGATGGCCACACACGCAGCTAGGCGCTTGCTGACAATGAATGATAATCTTGGCAGAATTCTCGGCATTGAACTGCTTACTGCAGCACAGGGATTGGAGATCCGCAAAGCGAGCCTTAGCCCGCTTAACACGAGTTCCAGCCTGAATCGAGTTTTGGCTGAAGTGCGTGAAAACGTTGCATTTCTAGAGGAAGACCGCTTTCTGGCTCCGGATCTGGAAAATGCTGCCATCCTCATTCGCAACGGTAAACTTATTAAAGCGGCAGGCGAAGCAAATTTTCCAAAATTGGAGATGATGCAAGTTGCTTAAAATTGATGGTAGCGTAAATAGTTGTCATTCCCGCGAAAGCGGGAATCCAGGAACTTGTAAGTGTCTGAACTAATGGATTCCCGCTTTCGCGGGAATGACAAACATTGGTGTCATAAAGACTTTTTACTAAGCCATTAAAATTGGATTTTTCCAGTTTTACTTAGCACGGACTAATCCGATATTTATAAGAATTTTTAAATTTACAGAGTTAGGCAATAGCTTAATCTGCCTACATTTTTCACTTTTAAAGTCTTGTTATGTTTCCTGTAGATATTACAGAAAAGAATGGTCCTGTAATTTTAGCACAACCGCACGGAGGAACTTTTTTGCCGACTGAATTGTCTGAGCATTACAATGAACTCGGAAGGGAAATGGCCGACACAGACTGGCATATTCACCGGCTTTATGACGGTTTGCTTTCGGACGGATCAGTCGTTGAAGCTACGTTTTCACGCTATTTGATTGACGCAAACCGTGACCCTTCCGGCAGTTCGCTTTATCCAGGACAGAACACAACTGAGCTTTGCCCAACCGTTGATTTTGAAGGCCGATCGATTTATCAAAAGCGAGCCTTACATGAGTCGCAACCGGATGCGGAAGAAATTGAAACGCGACGTAAATATTATCATGCGGTTTATCACAGCGCACTTTCGGAGCAAATTGAACGTGTTCGTAAAATACATGGTAGAGTTTTGCTCTTCGATTGTCATTCGATCCGCTCCCGTCTGCCTTTTTTGTTTGAAGGCGAGTTGCCAGATTTCAATTTAGGTACCTACAACACAAGCACCTGTGCTCCTGAAATTGAAGACGCAGCTCTTGAAATATGCGCTGAAGCTGACGGTTACAGTTCTGTGTTAAATGGTCGATTCAAAGGTGGATGGACGACACGCCATTACGGAAATCCCGAAAATGGAATTCACGTGATTCAACTGGAATTAGCACAGCAAACATACATGGATGAGTCTGCTCCATGGCTTTATCATGAAGAAAAAGCGGAAAAACTGCGGGTTCATTTAAAAAAACTGCTGAGTTGTCTGGAACAAACTATTACAAGCTTAACCTGAATTTAAGAAAATCATGTCAAACACAAACACTTCCAGAACCATCCGTGCTCCACGTGGTACAGAACTCAGCTGCCGTTCTTGAAGTGTTTGTGTTTGACATGATTTTCTTAAATTCAGGTAAAGCTTGTAATAGTTT
>Ga0233446_1002799_pt1 | contig 10710 bp, 10 predicted proteins | sample SI_124_October20_4_FD_182780 | JGI IMG/M metagenome (GOLD analysis project Ga0233446, IMG submission 182780) | Seawater microbial communities from Saanich Inlet, British Columbia, Canada - SI_124_October2016_120_MG | ecosystem: Environmental > Aquatic > Marine > Inlet | place: Canada: British... | reverse complement strand
ACCAGCAATTGCTAGTACCTTTGCCATTGCTGGTTATGGAATTAGAATGGGCGGAGAATATATGGGGTGGTGGGAAGGAAAAGGTGATACAGTAGAAGTTCCAGGTGATTCAAGTAGTTCAGAGGCAGAAATTAAACAGATGCCTCAACAAGAATCTGTTCCGGCTCAACAAGAGCAAGCAGTTGATTTTGGCGCTGGACACATGGAAGATACAGATACTAGTATCCCGGACCAAGAAGAAAATCCACCAAAGAATACACAAGACAAAAATATTGATGAAACCGAACAGGTAAAAGCTACTGGTCCAAGTCCCGAGGAAATGAAATTAAACAAGATGACAGAAGACTTAGGGGGTATTTTAAAAGGCAAGGGTTTAGATATAAAAAATATTGACCAAGAACAGCTGAAGGAAGTTATGGGTGAGTTGAGTAAAAGGGGATATATGCCCGATGATTATTTGCCATTTTTAGAACAAAAATCACCAGAGAACAAAGTTTTAATTAACGAAACATTTTTAGAATTTAAAAAAAATCAACCAGTTGCTTCTTCTTTACCAGCTGAAAAAACAATAGAAAAATCAATCCCTGATTCAACAGATAGTACCAGTAATAATAATCAAGAGGTCATTGATAAAGAGAAGGCAGACCCTGTTTTACCTCGGCAAGAGGAAAAAGCAGATGTCCCACAGGAATCTGAGGATGGTCAAAAAACAACAATAGATGGGGGTGAGCCAGCTAAGGACGAAGAAGTAATGGCCCAGCAAAAACCAGAAGAGGTTTTAGGTTTAAAGGATAATTTTACCTTAAAGCTAGGTGAGGGTAAGGTTCCCGCTCAACTTGAGAGAGTTTTTCATATGATGTCAGTTGATTCAATGGAGGATGTCTTAGGAGCCGATAAGGTTTTTGGTGAGGAAGAAGGTGCTAAGAGCTTAAATGTTGCCGCTAATTTGGTTCGTTTAGCAGAAGGTCACGGCGCTCCAGGGGTTGATGCAGAAACCTTTAAAGGAGCAGTAGAATGGAATCCTCAAACAGGTGAACTTAATATTAAGGATTATGGAACTTTTAATGAAATAGTGAAAAGCCTTCATTATCATGCTGATGGATTATGGGAAAAGGGAATTTTGCAGAAAGGAGCAGCTGCGCATCTAGATGATATTAGTCAGGATAGTTGGAAAGATATAATAGAATCAGAAGGTTTAGAAAAGGTGGGAGAAGTTGAAACTGGTCTTGAAGGGCACGATAGTGCATCGGATACAGTTAAAAATTTTTCTGATAGTGAAATGGTTAATAAAGCAGAAGAGTTATCTCAGGTAATAACACCTAAGGAAGAGGTTGTTGTTTTGGCAACCGATCAGACGCCCGAGATTTCCCCAGAGAAAATTAAAACAATAACAGCCGAGGGTATAATTAATGAGTTTGCTCACTTGGATGGCGATGATGACGATGTGCTAAATAATTTTTTAGAGGATATAAATTTTAGAGAAATAGAATCAACAGATCAAGCAGAAATTTTGGGAGAATTGGCAGATAAAGCTTTAGCCGGAGACATGGAGGCTAGGGGTGCTTGGGAATTTTTGAATAAAGAATATAGTATTTTAAATAGTGATAGTCTTGGAAAGATGAAAGAGGTACAAATTGAAATATTAAAAATTAAAGATGAATTTTTGCCTAAAGCAGAAAAGGTAGTAAATGAAACAGTCAAAAAAATGTATGGTAAAAACTTTTTATTTTTCGGTGACAGAGGATACTTTCATAAAGATTGGCCAGAGATGGGAAAGAATTTAGCTAAAAATGTTTTAAGAGGTGACTTTGGTCATGAACTAGTAGGCGCTGAAAACGCTACAGAAGATAAATTAACTAAGTATACTAAGAAGTTTATTGACATCATAGGTTCTCCCGGTGAGCATGAGAATATAAGAGATTATTTACTTCGTGGTGAAGTTGAGCAGGGCCTTAAAGATAGTCAGAAAATAAAAACACTTTTAGCTAAGGTTGGTGAAATAAAAAACAGTATTGGTTATAATAAAATAATGGGACAAGGTTAAAATAATAAAAAATATACAAAAAATACCCGGATATTTCCGGGTATTTTTTATTTGAAAAAATTGCATTTTTACATTGACAAAAAAGCCAAAATATGCTATACTTTTCTATTAACTCTGAATTAAGCAACAGTGCTTATTTACAGGGCAGAACCTTACAATTGAATAGAAAAATAACAAAAACTAAGATTAATATAGTTAAAACGGAGGAAAAAGAAATGAACGATTTTATGAAGAAGGTTATGGGATTTTTGGCAGATTTTTGGGATCATCCATGGATACAGATTCAATTGCTTTATTTGACAATAAAGTTATCTTGGATTAATTCCGGAATCTATAAAAAATGGAAGAAAAATTGGGATGATAAGCCGGTCTATAAGACAAGGATAGTAAAAGACGGGGTAGAAGAAGATGTTAAAGATAAAAAAGGGAAAAAAGTTATAGATTCGGAAAAGACAGTTAAGGGTCGTAACCAAGGATTCACAAAAAGGTTAGGAATGTTTATTTTTGGCATTGCATTGGCCGGTCTCTTCTGTTGGTTTTTAATCTCTGTTGGTAACAATCTTTATTTTCGATTGTCTTTATGCATGTTGATTAGTTGGCTTATGTCTAAACGACTTAAAAGCCATAAGTGGTGGCAAATAGTAAGTATTTTATTCTTGTTGTTAGCAATTATAATTAGCATTGCTTACTTGCCGGAACTTAAGAGTAGGCTTATTCTAGCTTATTTTTGGTTAGCAGGAATAGCTTCGCTATTATTCACTCTTGAGGAATTATCAGATAAGAATTATTACCCAAAATTTATTCCACTTGCTTGGGTAGCTGTTGTGGTTGTTTGTTTAGGCTTTGCATTTGTAGGTGTTTTTAAACCCCATAGTTATTACGCCTTAGAAGGTTCTAGGGCGACTATTGTAGCTCAGGATAAACTGGATGAGTTAAAGTCCTATGAAGTATTGAAAGCAAGGTTTATGACCAACAACAGCATGCCTAGTACTTACCGCAAAGCACCAGCAACATTAACCGGGATATCTAGTGATACTCCTGAGGTCGCAAAAACATGGATCTCTCTTTTTATGAGAAATCATCTGCCAATTGAATATGGTAGGATAGAGGCGGTATTTAGTAAAATGTTTTTTGTGATATTTTTCACAGCCTTTCTCGCTGTATTTATGTTCGTGGCAGTTCCTGAAATGGCCGGAGACATTATTCAAGGTTATAAAGATAAAACAAAGAGTAAAGGAAAGAAGAGTGGCGGTGAAGGTCTCACGGCAACCTCATATATCCTTTTTGATATCTTTGGTAATATTATTCATGAATTTATTGGGAGGAAAAAGAAATGATTTCAACGATAGATATGAAGGAGAAATTAAAGTGGATAGCAGGCGGAGTTGTTTTACTTCTCTGCGTGGTTATTCTTTGGGGGTTATTTAAAGACGATAATTCGTCATATAAAGTTGCTCTCAGCGGAGATTATAATGTCTCAACTCAATCTTTTCCCGTTAAAAAAGGAGTAGTCTTAATTGAGGTTACCGAAGGATGTTTTTTTGTTCAAACGGAAAAAGGTAGTTACCGAGACTTTTTTGAGCCTTGGAGCGAAACAGTATTTATTACAGTTTCTACAACCTTTGATAGAACAGAAAAGAAAATAGTTGGAAAAAGTACCCAACTTACTATGCTAGCAGCCGGAGATGTTATGTTGAGGATTTATTACAATAATGAACATTTCAATCCACTAACAGATTATATATCTACGGTGGCTTCTGCTGGAAATTTTAGCGAACAAAAACTTATTGTAACTGTAAGCAATGTTAAGCCCAATAAGGATTTTTTGAAAATAACCCCTCGTCTGGCTAATCTTCCTAAAAAAGAAAAGCCAAAAGAAGAAACAGGTTCGGAAGATGATCCAGATTCACAAGAAGAAACAACAAAAACAGTTTTGGTCGATTTGAGCAAGACAAAGAAAGTTTTTTCTTCTGGTCTAGATGTTTATCAAAAGGCCCTGGGCGTTAATGAAGATTCTATTCAAGAAGATATTTTAAAAACAGATTTGAACGATAAATCTGTTAAAGAGATAAAATTAGCTTATAAGACAGCTAAGAAAGAGGTATCTGATTGGATAATATATCTCGGAATTTCTGATATTCACGATAATCAAAATAAATAGCAAGGAGAATACAAAATGACTTCAACATATTTTATTATAGTTATTGCATCCTTAGCTTTAGCCAAGATTCTTCTTGGTTCATGGGTTATGGATAAGCCAGGTGTATCTTGGAAAGAACTTCTTACCGAAGGACTACCTACAAATATTATTCGGTTTATAAAAGGCCTAGCTATATTTGTGATATCTTGCATTATAGCAGGTATTTTCAGTGGCCCAATTGAAAAAATGCCGAGTGGTTATACTAGTATTATCTTGATGGGTATTTTGGTTTTAATTGGTTTATTCTTTATAGACTCTTTCATAAAAGAGTCTACTCAGGGTAAAGAAAGAAAAACTGTAATCGGTTTTTACGGCCTTATCTTCCTTTCATATGTATGGGAAAAGATTCCGGAAAATACCCCTTTGTCCAATTATATGTTAATAGGAATCGGTATTTATATAATAGGTCTTTTGGCTATCTGGTTTTTATCTTATTGGGAAGATGGATTTCAAAGCTTTGTAGCATTGCCGCTTGGTTTTGCAATAGCAATTTCACTTGTTGTCTATGATAGATATTTAAATACAGGTGTCAGTTACCTGGGTAAAGATTCTTTCAAAGATATCTACAACAATATCGAGATGCAATCACAGTTATGGCCATTTTTCCTTTTCGTTGGAACAATTGCTGTCTTAATGCTTGTATTTTACAGGAGCATTGCTTGGCGAAAGAGATTGGCCTATCCAGCATTGATTATCGTTTTTTCTGTATATTTGATTAAATCGTCTGCTGTAATATTCCTCTTGGGAACTGGTCAGATTTCTAGTCAGACTATCACTTCTACTTACAGGTATAACAGAGCTATAAGTAAATATGTAATAGCGACTGTTTATCAGATAGAAAGAGCCGGCGCCGAGCAGAAATATATAAATGATATTGATCATTATGAAAAACTGTTATTGGAGTACAGTGCCGACGATAAAAAGAGGCCTGATGTTAAGGAAATAAAGAAAATGCTTGATATCAGTCTTCAAGCCCTAGGAGAAATTCAAGAAGCAAAGGATGAGGCCCATAAAAATAGGCCCAGAGAAAAGAGTCTGGATAAAATCTTTTGGCCTGTGTGCAAAGGCTTATGGGGCAAACATGTCACCCCATTAATTGAGGAACATATTACTCCATTGATTGAAGAAGATGTTGCTCCATCGACTGAAAAACAAGTCTAACCTGAAAAAGGTTAGCTAATAATCAAAAGGACGATCTCAGAAAATCGAGGTCGTCCTTTTTAATTTGGTAAAAATTTTTGAAAATAAAATAAGACCAATACTACTTTCGTAATAATTGGTCTTTTTGTTTAGTTACTTTATTTTTCTATTTTTACTTTAACAGCGGTACCTCCTCTCATTGTATCAAGAAGTCTTGATATTGCTTGATGTTTAAATCTTTCATCTTGTGTGTCAGCTATTCTATTTAATATCTCTGAAATTTCATCAAGGTTTCCGTTCTCCTCTATTATTTCAACTTCTCTTTCTTTTAGTGATAGTATATTTTCATTAAAACGCATTTTTTCCCAGAGTATCATTATTTCTGGGTTGGATTTTATTGCCTGATTTCGGTATGATTTTAGTTGTTTATCTAGCGATAGCTTTGTAGCATCGTTAGGTAATGTATTTATCTCCTTTTTTGCCTTTTTGGATAGAAAAAACAAATCATAAAAATTTTCATATTTTATGTATTCTTCAATATCCTTAAAAATTATTTTTATGTTACCAATTTTTTGGGATATTAGCTGTTCTTTTTTTCTCTTTCTTCTTTTTTTCTCTTTTTCCTTATCCTTTTTACTTTCATTTTCAGCCATAAATATAAGTGCAATAAAATCAAAAATAATCAATGCAATTAGAAATATGACTGGCGTACCCCATAAATCACGAAATCCATCTTTGCAATAAACAATAATATTAAATCCGAAAACCAAAACATGTATTAAAATATAAGTTAATGCCTTATTACCACCAGCTGTTTTCCCTTTTTTCTCTTTTTCCTTACCCTTTTTATTTTTAGTCCTAAATATAAGTGCAATAAAATCAAAAATAATCAATGCAATTAGAAGCCCCCATAAATCACTAGATCCATCTATGCAATAAGTAATAAAATTTAATCCGAAAAAACAAATATGTATTAATAAAATAATAGTTAATGCCTTATTACCGCTAGTTGTTTTCATTATAATCCCCTTAAATTGTAATGTGCTTTTTTATGTTTATGTTGATGTATTATTACACTATAAATTTTATATTTTGTCAATAATGGTTTACTCCGAAAACACTATAGCTTCAAAAGTATAAATATCTGCTTTACCATTTTTCCAGTCTTCTTTGGGGATACCGGCTTTATGTTCGCATAAGTAGTCCATGAAGGTTTTTAGGTCCCAGCTATTTTCAGTTGCTACTTGAGGTAAAAACAATCCTTTTTTATGTCCTTGTTCAATTATTACTCCATGGCGACCTAACTCTATTTCTTTTACAGAATTTATTTTTTTTGGTTCGGTTAAGACAGAAATTTCTATTTTAATTTTAGCCAGCTCGTTGGAGGTTAGTTTATTAAATCTTGAATCATTAAAGGCAGCTTGTTTGGCAAGGTCGGAAACAGTTTTATAAAGAGGGTCGTCAGAGGAGGTATAACCAATACAACCCTTAAGATTGTCTTTATTTTTTAACGTTACAAAGGCTCCTAAATTTTTCTTCAAATTTTTTGTTAATCTACTTTTATATATATAAGATTTTTCTTCAAAATAATTTTCCAGAGCGCCTCTTGCTATTTTGAGCAAAATATTTTTTTCTTTTTGGTTTAGCATATTTTGATTTTTATGTTATAATATAATTATATCATAAAATAATAAAACCCATTATGATGGATAGATTTTTTGGCGGAAGCCAGCTTATGGATACGCAACTTATATTAACTAAGGCCAATATTTCCGATGGAATGTTAGTTGGAGATCTTGGATGTGGTGTTAAGGGTCATTTTGTTTTTCCGGTAGCAGAACTAGTGGGGCAAAGGGGGGTAGTTTATGCAGTTGATATTAGGCGAAATGCTTTAGAAAATATTTCTCTTAACTGCGAAACAGAAGGGATAAGAAATGTAAAATCAATTTGGTCTAATTTAGAAATGTTTGGATCTACTGATATCCCACCAGATTCATTAGATGTAGTTTTACTTGTTAATACTTTGTTTCAATCAAGAAAACATACAGAGATGTTAAAGGAGTCTATTCGATTGTTAAAAAAAGGAGGCAGGGTTATTATTGTTGATTGGAAAGAAGGATGCAGTGGACTAGGCCCAGCCCCTGAATATAGAGTTAATAAAAATGACACCAGGGCAGTAATGCATAGCCTAGGGCTAGAGCTTATCGAAGATTTTAATGCCGGTAAGTATCACTTTGGAATGATTTTCGAAAAATAAAATTATATAAATTAAAAAACACCGATATCAATCGGTGTTTTTGATATAAGGGGTATATGAAAAATAATAATCAAAAATTGGGTTCATGGGGCGAAGACTTGGCCAGTGATTATTTATTAAAGAATGGGTATAAAATTTTAGAAAAAAATTATAGAAATAATTACGGAGAAATTGATATTATAGCTAAAAAGAAAAGGGTAGTTGTTTTTATTGAAGTTAAAACTAGGTCTGGTCGTAGCTTTGGCTTGCCAGAAGAAGCTGTCAATAAAACAAAGCAAGTGAGACTTATTAAAATTAGTGAAAAATATGTTTTAGATAATAAAATAAAAGGTAATTATCAAATCGACGTAATTGCTATAGAAAAGGACACCGCTACAGAAGGAATCGATTTAAGGCATATAGAAAATGCAGTAAATTATTTTTAAATAAAAAGCCCCCGCAATAAAATATGAGGGGGTTTTTAGGATACAAAGGATGTAGTTAATGCCTAGATGGCAACGAGTTCAAGTGACTTAGAGCCTGGCTTACCTCTTGTGCACAAAACAACATATTGTACACGGCTTAAGTCTTCATCTTTAAGGGCTTCACGAACCGTCATGGTTGATTTGGGTGATACTGGGTACAGGAAATTATTACGTACGACGTATAAACATTTTTTTAATAATTTTTTACCACCGGCCAGGCTTGTGTTCAGGAAATCATTGGTTAGATGTGATACGGTAATACTTTTGATGTATGAGGGTTTTTTGGGTAATATTCCTTTAACTGCGGGGGTGTTTTCTCCAAGTAATAGTTTTAATGTTTGTTCTGGAATAGTCTGCATGTTTTTTCTCCTTTGTTTTTAAGGTTCCAGGATTTTTGGGGAAAAGTCCAATATAAGCTTAGTTATTTTTATAAGAATATAATAAAATTTAAGAAAAATCAAATAAAAAACCGACAAAAGTCGGTTTTTTTGTGCCCGGAGAGAGAATCGAACTCTCACTCTGTTGCCAGAACGGGATTTTGAATCCCGCGCGTCTACCAGTTCCGCCATCCGGGCAAAAAATAAATTCCCTTAATACTAGGGGGCGCCTAATAAAGGGAATCTAGTATGTCTAATATAAAGGTATAATAAATTTGTTTAATTGTCAAAAAGTATTAGATATTGTATAATTATATCAAATAATTATATATATTAGTTATGGTTATTGCGGTTGTCAATCAAAAGGGCGGAGTAGGAAAAACTACTACCGCAGTTAATTTATCGGCTTATTTAGCAGCGCTAGGTAAGTTTGTTTTACTTGTTGATATTGATCCTCAGGGTAATGCTTCTAGTGGTTTTGGTATCGATACCTATAATATTAATACTACAATCTATGACGCGCTATCTGGTAAGACTAGCTTAAAGTCAACAATAGTAGATTCTTTTATTCCGACTCATAAAATTATTCCCTCGAATTCCAACTTAGCCGGAGCAACAGTCGAAATGGTTGGCGAAGATAATCGAGAGTTTTTATTAAATAATTTATTATTAGAGGTTAAAAATAATTTCGATTATATTATAATTGATTGTCCTCCGTCGCTAGATCTTTTAACATTAAATGGATTAGTAGCTGCTGACCATGTTTTAATTCCAGTTCAAGCTGAATATTATGCTCTTGAGGGTCTTGGCAGTCTTTTAAATACAGTTGATCTTGTTAAAGAAAATTTAAAACCAAATTTAAATATATTAGGTTCAGTTATAACAATGTTTGATAAAAGAAATAGCATGTCGCGCGATGTAATGAACGAGATGTATAAGAATCTACCTTTTAAAATTTTTAGATCTGTTATTCCAAGAAATGTTCGATTAACCGAGGCCCCAAGCTATGGTGTCTCTGTATTGCAACATGACCCTAGGAGCAAGGGGGCAAAGGCATACGAAAGATTGGCTAAAGAAGTAGTCGATCATTTTAATTGGAATCAATATTAAAAAAATAAATATTTTTTAATTATGAAAAAATCAGGATTAGGAAGAGGTCTTGGATCTTTAATTCAAAGAAAGAACCCACCTCAACAATTAAATCAACAACAGGAAGCCGAGGTTAGCCCTGTAGGAGCAAAAGATGAAGTAATTCAAGAAGAGCTTAATAACAAGGGCCTTCTTCATGTTGATATAAATAAAATAGATGCAAACCCATATCAACCAAGAGAAAATTTTAAGGAAGATGATTTGTCTGACTTAACGGCTTCAATTATGGAACACGGAATCTTGCAGCCATTAATTGTAACAAAAAAAGATGATGGGGATTATGAGCTAATAGCAGGCGAAAGAAGACTGCGTGCTTCTAAATTAGCAGGACTTAAAGATGTTCCAGTTATTGTTAAAAAAGCCGATAATTTTGGCAAACTACAGTTAGCAATAATTGAGAATATCCAAAGAGCGGATTTAAATTCTATAGAAGAAGCTAAATCTTTTGAAAAGTTAGCTGAGGAATTTGACATGACTCATGAAGAAATTGCTAAACAGGTTGGGAAGAGTAGATCTTTTGTTAGTAATACTTTAAGATTGCTTAATTTGCCCCAAGAAATTAAAGATGCAATTTCAGATGGAAAATTAAATTCTAGCCAATCAAGATCATTAGTTGCCCTTGAGGGCGGTGAACAAAAGAAACTTTTTGATAGAATAGTTGGGAATAAGATGACAACTAGGGAAGTTGAGCAGGAGGCCAGGAAGGTTTCTGTACAAAAACACACTAGAGTTATTAAAAAAGATCCGATTATAGCAGCCAAAGAAGAACAAATTCAAAGATCTCTCGGTACTAAGGTTTTAATTAAGAAAAAAGGGGATGGTGGACAGATAATAGTAGATTTTTATTCTGACGAAGAGTTAAATTCTATAATAGATAAAATAGTTTAATATTTTTAAAAATAAAAAAAACCGCGAATTAATTTCGCGGTTTTTTGTTTTATGTTTAAAAAATTTATTTTTTAATTTTTCCAATAAGCGCTGATATCATCCCTTTATTTTTTGCGTGTTTTCTGATATGCTCTTTGGCCGTAGTTGTTTTTGCAAATTTTAACCAATCAGCATTAGGTCCTTTGCGATTT